>Ga0131853_10000713_pt1 | contig 60180 bp, 57 predicted proteins | sample TergutLab28metaG_FD_92764 | JGI IMG/M metagenome (GOLD analysis project Ga0131853, IMG submission 92764) | Labiotermes labralis P1 segment gut microbial communities from Petit-Saut dam, French Guiana - Lab288 P1 (version 2) (version 2) | ecosystem: Host-associated > Arthropoda: Insects >...
AAATGGCCAAATTCCTCTTCCATGATGGCAAGTCCGGCTCTTAAACTGGAATCCTCAGGCAAGTATTCAGTCATGTCAAAATTGACTTCTACAAGGGTTGATAAAAAGAGAGAAATCACTGTAAAAATCAGCAAGCCTCCGAATAATCTATTCCTTTTTTGTAAAATAAACGCTGCAAAATTTTCCATGGTAAACCTCCGTGCTTCTTCAATCCTTTTATTATACTACCATTATCTCCAATTTGCAAGGAAAAAAGACGGATTCATTACGTTTTCTTGGTCAAAAAAAGGATATTTCTTCTAACTGTCTCACCATTCTATGAGATAAGTCACGGTGACGCATAAGGGCTATATAAAAAAGAATTTCATTCCATCAGTATGGGTGAAATTCTTTTTTGTATGCTTTCAATCCAATTCTTTGATCAATTCTTCACGTAAATTTTCAAACCACTCCAAGCTAAATTTGATCTCGTCCATCCCTAGCTTCAGCGTCAAATAGCCAAATTTGTTAACATTACTTAGAAGTTCCAAGTAGTCATCTGTTTCAACCGAAGCAAGTAATTCGTCAAGATATTCTTTATGCTCACCATAATATTCAAGCTGAAACTCTCTGACAGTGCTTTTTTTTTCAGCCTCAGCAATTTGTGTCGCAAGGGCTGCTTCAATGGCTTTTGTGTATTCATAAGCCTCTTTATAATCTCTGATTGCGATATCAATATTTGCAAGTTGTTGTTCTTTCGTTAAAAAGCCAAGTAACAATAAACGTCCTAATTCACTATTTTTCGCTTTCAACAACTCAAGTGGTTTATTCAACCATATCATAAAGTGAGCCCGTCCCTCTGGTGTAATTGAAAAGATTTTTTTGACAACCTTTCCCTCATGGACTTCATTTAATTTGACAAAATCTTTTTCATGTAACTTCTTTAATGCACGTTGAACATTGCCGAGACTAGGGCTGTAAAAAGCCTCATAGCTATCTCGAATAGCCACATGTATTTCATATGCAGTGAATTTGTTTAACATTAATAATCCTAAAATAAAATCTTCCATCTTTAACACCACCTAATAGGTATATTATAACATCACTACCATTCAAAATCAACCTATACTGTCAATTTCTTTTTGTAAGCACGAATGGTTGCCAAGAATGCCACGACTAAAATCCCGCCCCACCAAATAAGGGTCAATTGTAAATCATTTCCTGCAATTTCATAACCATTCATCAACGCACGTAACGTATTGATAAATGGAGCCATTGGTTGATTTTCTGCGAAATAGCGTAGGAATCTCGGCATATTTTCTGTCGGTGCCATTCCTGGTGATAAGAAGACAAGAATTGCTGCAAGTGCAAGAAGCCCACCAACGCTTTCTGAATCTGCCATTCTCACGCCTAACCAAACTGAAAACCAAGTAACAGCAAAAATAAATAACACGACTAAACCAACAATAACAAGCCACTCAGTAAAATTAGCTGTTGGTCTAAATCCAACTAGGAAAGCAACGCCAAGTGTTACTGTTGTCGTAATAATCGTTTTGATAAATGCTGCGAAGACATGTCCTGTCAAAAATGATGAAGGGGAAATTGCCATGCTGCGAAAACGACCGATAATCCCAGTTGTCATATCCTGATTCACACTAATCCCAGTAGTTTGAGAACTTTGTACCAATACATTGACCAAAATACCTGGAACAAGAAAGTTCGTAATATTATAACCCCCTACATCCATTGAACCGCCAAAAACATAAACAAAGATAACCATCAAAATCACAGGAATCCCAATACTAACTACCAGTGCTTCTGGTGTGCGAAACGTCTTTAACATACAACGCCAAAACATCGTTCTTATCTCATTCATTATAGTTGTCATTATTCATTACCTTCCTTTTCATAGCCAATTATCGCGAAGAATGCATCCTCTAATGTTGGCGTTAATTGTTCAAACTTTGAAACTTCAATACCAGCTTCTTTTAGTCTGATTAGAATAGTTGTCAATTCATCAACCGTTCCTTCAGTTAAAACTGAAATACTAGTTGTCGCTTCATCAAAATTCGCTACACGATAGCTTTGTAAGAGCGTTCTAGCTTTATTCAAAGTATTAATACAAGAAAATGTTAGTTTAATCATACCGTTTGGTAGTAAATCTTTCAATTCGCTCGGTGTTCCTTCCGCTGTAATTTTTCCTTCATGTAAAACAGCGATATAATTTGCAAGTGCCTCTGCTTCTTCTAAGTATTGTGTTGTTAAGAAAATCGTTGTTCCCGTTGCCGCCATTTCTTTGACTAGTTTCCACATTGCTAATCTATTTTGCGGATCAAGTCCTGTTGTTGGCTCATCAAGGAAAATCACGTCTGGGTTGCCAATTAAGCTCATGGCAATATCAAGTCGTCGTTTCATCCCACCTGAATAAGTCGATGCTAGTTTTTTACCAGATTCTGTTAAGTTAAATTTTGCAAGCAATTCATCCGCCCTCTTCGCTGGATTTTTAACTTTTTTGAGTCGACCAATCAAAATAAGATTTTCCCTTCCTGTTAATAGACCATCAACTGTTGCATATTGACCTGTTAAACTGATTGATTTTTTGACATTATTCTGCTTAGTAAAACAGTCATAACCGCAAATCGCAGCTTGACCACCATTAGCCTTAGCCAACGTTGCTAATATATTAATTGTCGTTGTTTTCCCAGCTCCATTTGAACCAAGCAATGCAAAGATACCTCCTTTTTTAACTTCGAAGTTTACACCTTTAAGAACCTCGTGATTTTTATATGATTTTTTTAAATCTCTGACTGAAATAATTGATTCCATTTTGTTTTCCTCCTTGAATTTTCTCTCATTATTTTAGCTGAAATATTATCACTCAGCTACCTATTTTAGTTTGCAAATCAGCAACTATTCGTTGCAATTGGTAATTATTATTTGTAGCTGATCAAATTTGAATCGCTTTGATTGTTTTTAATATGAATAGCCATGCCAATCAATCCTAATCCTGCACTTAGTATAGAACCAAACACTAAACCACTTGTTTTTAAAATCCAGCCTCCATTTAGAAATTCACTTGCTCCTCCACCGAGCAAAAATCCAGTAAATCCACCAAGTATCGTACCAAATACGATAACCCATCCAAATAATAACCATGCTACTACGCTCTGATTGTTTCTCATAAGAATAGCCAAACCAAGTAATCCCATTCCTGCGCTTACAAGTGAGCCAAGTACTAAACCATTTACTGTCCAAATCCAACCTTGATTTAGAAACTCACTTGCTCCCCCACCGATTAAAAATCCTGCAAGTGAGCCTAGTACAGTACCAAGTACTGTAACGCCTCCAACTAATAATCCTGCTACCATATTTGATTGTTCTGTTTGATAATTTTTCATTTTATATTCCTCTTTTCTAAGTTTCATTTTTTACATACCTAATAGGTATATGACGTGGGTAAAAAAATATGCTCAATTAACTATTACCCATCATCAATTTAGTTTATAATTTTAGGTCTAGCAACTAAATACATAATCGGACCAAAATAGGGTTTAAAAATAGATAGAAATTCGTTGGCAGTTATATTGCCTCCATTTGACATCACATCCAGATGATTTTTATTAAATGTACATGAATATTCGGCGGTCGTATAACCATTTCTGATATAGAATTCCTTTCGTTTTTTTCTTATTTCGCTGTCACTTGCAAACTCATCTTGAACATCAAGATTTAGAACAATGCGATTGTTTGGATAAATTTCGCGGAGTTGGTGCATCATTTGTGAGCCGTATCCCTTACTTCGAAATTCTGAAGAAACTGCCAGATACCACAAATAAGTCATATCTCCAAAAGAAATGGTATATGTCATGCCAACAAATACATCACCATCATAGAAAGCATCAAATCTAACGGTATTCTTCTTAGTTTGATTAATGAGAAAAGGTAGTGATGCTTGTTCTTGTCTAGGAAAAGCAGTTTGATAGAGTTGTTTGATTTGGCTGAATGCTTTCTCATCCTTTTTAATCTCTTTTGTAATTGGTTTAATATGTAACATTATACTTCACTCCTCGTTATCAGTACCTATTAGGTAGTTTATATTTGTAAAAAAATATGCAGCCCATTAATTGATGATTCTATTAACCTTGCCTCTGATACCTATTAGGTATATTCTCATTATACTATACCTAATAGGTATTGTCAACCCCTAAAATTAAGAAATTCAATTTTTTAATATTTTATAATTGTGAAATAATTTCTTTGATGCTTTGACCAAAAGCTTCTGGATTATCTGTATCGACCATATGTCCCGCATCCTCAATCCAATAAAGTTCTTTTTTCGGTGCACGAATCGTTTCAAAATACTTAGCTGCGATGTCACTTGAAGTCCAATCATCGTGGCGACCGATGATATAAAATACAGGTGCTTCGTAATCAGTTATATCGTGAATGTCGTACCCGTATAACATATCCGCAAGCATTTTCTCTTTAAATGCTTCAGACTTAGTCATTTGTGCTCCATCTTTAAAGAAAGAAAAGATCGGGCTCTTTAGGTAAATAGATTTAAAATCATTCTTTTGATAGCCATGTTTTTCAAAAAGCTTGCTAATCGTAGCTGATCCTTTTGCGAACGCTTCTTTCGAACAGTAAGGATAATCAGTATTAACGCTGTTAAACATTTTAAGTTCTTTTTTCGTTCCATTATTCGCAATGGATTTCTTCAACACCTCATAGAAATATCGTTCTTGTGTTGTTTGATCGGCCACCGCACCATAGCCAACGAAGCCGATAACATCTGTTGGATACTTTAAAACATACTGCGTTCCCAACATGCTTCCCCAAGAATGTCCAACAAGGAGAATGCGTTCCGTCTGATATTTCCTTTTCACATGTGCGATGGTTTGTTTTAAATCCTCGATCATATTTTCTAACGTTAAATCCTCAATCTTCATTTTGCTCTTCATTTGCGTTTTACCACAACCACGCTGGTCGTAATAAACCACATTACAGAAGTTTAAATGAGGTGCCAAATGATAGCCAATATAAGAATTCGGAATACCTGGTCCACCGTGCAACATGAGCACAACCTCTTTTGAATTAACCGGATAATGTAGCATATATTGTGAAATTCCATTTACTTGTAAATATTCTTCTGTATAGTTTTTAGTTTCCATTTGTCATTCCTCTTTTCTAAATTTCATTTTCGACTACCTATTAGGTATATCGTTATTATACTATACCTAATAGGTATCGTCAACCCTGAAAGTAAAATTTTTTAAAATTTCTTGAAAATTGCGCTCATCTACCTTATAATAGTAAGTAATAAGTAAGAAATTTTAGCATTTAGGAGTGATGTTTTATGTCAAAAGTAAAAATAAATAACCCGTTTCGCCCTGTCTATCCGTCACCTGCAGGCTTGATTGTATCGGTTGATAAAGATAAAAAGCCGAATGTGATGACTGCTGGTGAGGTATTTAATATTAGCTTGAAGAATCCGTGTATTATCGGAATTGCCCTTAGGAAAGCCACTTATACCCATGGCTTGATTTGTGAGTCGAAGGAGTTTACGGTGAATTTTCCTACTGTTGCTATTATGGATAAGATGGATTTGGTTGGGACGATTTCGGGGCGTGATGGGTTAGATAAGTTTAAGGAATATGGATTAACCTCTTTGAAGTCGGATGTGGTTGATTCTCCAATTATTGAGGAATGCCCTGTGAATTTAGAGTGTAAAATGTTAAGTGTCTCTGAGGTAGGTGACCATGATCTATTCCTTGGGGAGGTTGTGAGCATGCATGTTGATGGAGACAAACTTGATGAAACAGGAAATGTTGACATTGACAAAGTGGATGCTTTTGCTTTCGCTGAGTGGGGGTATTATCCATTAGGAAAGAAAGTTGAACATTTTGGCTTTGCTCGAAAACAAGCAAAATAATGAATGAATCGCGACAGTCATGTATTTGGCTGTCTTTTTTGGTGCATGAAATGTCACTCCAATATCCATACTATAGCAAACCCCCTTATTGCAAATTGGTTCATATGTTAGCAAAAGGTGGATAATTGCAAATTCATAGATGTTAATATGCGATTATAAATTATTTAGTTTGGAGTTGATTTAATTGAAAACCAGTCAGTATTCAAGCGTGATTAAAAGTCACGAAGTAAAGCCTAATTATCTCAAAAATGCAGGGGCTGCTTTTTTCTTTGGGGGACTTGTGTGTTTAATCGGGCAAATTGTTCAGTGGATATATGTTAATCTGTTTAATGTTGAAAAGCAAACAGCTTCTACTTATATGTTAGTGACCATGATTTTGGCAGCTTCTATTTTAACAGGGCTTGGTCTCTATGATAAGTTTGGGCAACATGCCAAAGCGGGGGGCTTTGTTCCAATTACAGGATTTGCTAATTCATTAACAGCGTCCGCATTAGAGGGGAAATCTGAGGGGATTGTATTAGGGATTGCAACGAATATGTTTAAACTAGCTGGGGCCGTTATTGTTTTTGCGGTTATGTCAGCATTTGTTTTTGGTATTTTGCGATATTTCTTAGGTCACATGGGTTTAACACCACTACTTGATGAAAGCACTGTGACTGGAATTTTGAGGGTGATCATATGAAAGTAGGACGTTCTTCTTATAAATTTGAAAATGTTTATTTAGATACAGGGGCTACTGTTGTAGGGCAAATGGAAGCAGATGGTCCCCTTGGCAAATACTTTGACATCAAAGAAAGTGATCCTTATTTCGGTAAAAAATCGTGGGAACAAGCAGAAACCCATATGACAGAGTTGGCAATTAGTAAAGTTCTTGAAAAAGCTAATCTCAAAGAGAGCGATGTAGATATTGCTTTCGGTGGAGATTTGGTTAACCAACTGGTTCCATCCAATTATGCCATGCGTATGTTCAATATTCCTTTTATGGGGGTTTACTCTGCATGTGCTAATGCCACCCATGCCATGATTTTAGCAAGTACTTTTCTAGAGCGCAAACTGGCAAATCGTGCGTTAGCATTCGCCAGCAGTCACACCAATATGGCGGAAAAACAATTTCGAATGCCAGTTGAATATGGTGCCGCTAAAGGAGATGCTGCGCAGTATACAGCCACAGGCACTGGAATAGGCATTCTTTCATCTACACCAACCGACATTAAAATAGAGTCTGCCACCGTTGGCGTTATCGTTGATGCCATGCAAGATGATCCTGCTGACATGGGTTCAGCCATGGCACCTGCTGCAGCTCACACTATCAGCAGACATTTGAAAGAACTAGGCCTCAATTCTAACCATTATGACTTAATTCTAACAGGTGATTTATCAAAGATCGGAAGTCCTATTTTAATTGACTTATTGAAAAGAGAAGGTTACGACATCGAGGCTCGTCACAACGATTGTGGAAAAATGCTGTATGATGAAAGCCAACCTACCTTTGCAGGAGCTAGTGGTGCAGGTTGTGTTAGTATTGTTACATTCAGTTATGTGATGGATATGTTACGAAAAAAGAAATTGAATAAAGTTTTAATTGTAGGAACAGGAGCACTTCTAAACTCACTTATTGTGGCACAAAAAGAAACCATTCCCTGTGTGGCTCATGCCATTGCACTAACGTCGCATGATATGGGAGGAAAAAAATAATGATATTCTTATATGCTTTTTTGGTCGGGGGAGCCATCTGCGCCTTGGGTCAATTAATTTTAGATCGCTTCAAGTTAACCCCTGCTCACATTGTCTGCTTATTTGTCGCCATCGGGGCTGCTTTAGATGTTTTTGGATTATATGATCGTCTGATTCAATTTGCTGGTGCTGGCGCACAGTTACCTATTATGAGTTTTGGTCATGCTGTCATGCATGGTGCTATGGAAGCTGCCGAAACAAAAGGTCTTCTAGGTATTGCTGGTGGGATGTTCACATTAACAACAGTAGGCATTACCTCTGCTATTCTTTTTGCCTTTCTAAGCGCACTTGTTTTTAAGCCTAAAAACTAGCAACAACATTTAGGCAAAATTTCCATAATTTTCTTTCTAAAAACCTCATTTTTGAGGTTTTTTTGTTATGTAAACGCCAGTCATTATTCTTTTTTTACCCAAGGGTGGTTATTCTCAAAAAAGATTTTTCTTATTTTTTGCGTAACTAATTAGTGAGGGGGGATTTTTGAAAAAGCTAAAATACAGCTAAAAATGAAGGAGTAGTTATATGAGAGAATTAGAAGCAGTGGAATATTTACCTTTCGATGAAATCAGACAAGTTAATGAAAAAGGCATTGAATTTTGGTCAGCTAGGGATTTACAAAGCATATTAGAATATAAGCAATGGCGGAATTTTCATAAAGTTATAGCACGTGCAGTAGTTGCTTGTAATAACAGTAACAACAGTGTCTCAGACCATTTTGCTGAGGTCAGCAAAATGGTCGAAATTGGCTCAGGTGCTCTGAAGACTTCCCTAGATTATGAACTCTCACGCTATGCCTGTTATCTTATCGTTCAAAACGGAGACCCACGAAAAAAAGTCATCGCTTTAGGACAGACCTATTTCGCGATTCAAACAAGAAATTCCGAAAAAATTGAGGATTTCAATAAGTTGAATGAAAATAATAAACGTCTAGTTGTTCGAAATCAGATTACACAATCCAATCAACTTCTAGCACAAGCTGCACATCGAGCTAATATTATTTCAAATCAAGATTTTGCTAACTTTCAAAATTACGGCTATAAAGGTTTGTATGGTGGATTGTCTGTGGTTGATATTCACAAACGTAAAAGGTTAAAGAAAAATGAGAAGATTTTAGATTATATGGGTAGTACAGAACTAGGTGCGAATTTGTTCCGCATTACTCAAACAGAGGCTAGATTAACAAATGAACAGATTTCAAATCCACAAAAAGCTAACAAAATTCATTATGATGTTGGCGAAAAAGTGCGTAATTTGATGGTAACCATGAACACTGGGTTGCCAGAAAATTTAGAGGTTCCTATGGCAGACATACATTCAATAGAACGTGAAGAATTTGCTAAAATTAAAAACTTTAAATTGCCTGTTATGCTTGATGAGTAATGCCAGAAAATCTTAATATATTAGACCATTTTGCTGAGGTCAGCAAAATGGTCTAAACCACTGTCACTACGGCATTTCACCGTTTTTGATGGTCTTGGAGAAAATGAAAAAATCTTGGAGGAAAATTGAATGAAAAAGCAAATTATTATTGTTGTAATTATCATAGTTGTTATCGTGGGATTTTTTGTAATAAGAAGTCAATCCAATTCTAGTGCAGGTACGCCTTTTGAGATTGAAAGAGAATTTTTAGAAACTGATGGTCTTGAAGAGGAAGGGAAGATTCTAGGTGAAGGGATTATTGAAGAAGTAATTGAAAATGAGGTTTTATTGGGAACTGTTTTTGTTGATGTGCAAGGGGAAGTCATGAGACCTGGTGTATTTGAGGTGGAGGCTGATGTACGAGTGGGGCATCTGATTGAATTGGCAGGTGGTTTGACGGCAGAAGCTAATGTGCGGGGATTGAATCAGGCGGCGCGGGTGTTTGATGAGATGATTATTTTTGTGCCGCATGTGGATGATATGGTTGATATTCCCGCTCTGAATGTTGATTCTGGGGAAGTTTCAGGTGATTCGAATGCAGATTCTCATTTGATTTCACTAAGTACAGCAGGGGCGTTAGAGTTGCAAAGTTTGCCTGGGATTGGGCCGGCTTTGTCGGCGAACATTATCGCTCATCGAGAGGAAAACGGTGCTTTCTCTACGATTGATGAGTTGGTTAATGTAGCGGGAATTGGGGCAGGGATTGTGGAGAATATCCGTGAATTGGTTAAGCCTTAATAAATTTTTGAGCCTATTAAAAAAAACAAGACAACATTGGATTTATGCCGTTTTCGCCATTGTTTTGGGGGTGCTTGTTCATGAGGGATTATTTTTGTTACTCCCGCTGCTCCTCTTTTTTTATTTCAGATTTCCTAAGTCATATTGGATTTTCGCAGGTCTTTTTTTAACCAGTGTCGCTTTTCTGCATTTTGCTACGAGAGAGCCTGTCTTGCCTTATTTGCCTAATGAACAAGGGACTTATGTAGCGGAAATTATTCGTATTAGGCGACGGACTGATGAACGTCAAACTGCTATTGTGCAAATTGATGGACATGAGGTTTTTATGACTTTTCGAGATAGTTATCCACGTCTTGTCCCGGGACAGACAGTTGAAATTTTCGGACGATTGTCTGTTGCAAATGAGCCCACTGTTCCTCATCGCTTTAATTTTCGAACATTTTTGCGGCATCAAGATATCCACCTGACGCTCCATACTTCCCAACTCCAAGTGGTTGAAACGAGATTTTCGCCTTGGCGATTTCAATATGATTTGTCCGATTGGATAAGGGAAAGTTTTCCACCATTGACTGCTTCGTATTTACAATCTTTTTTTCTTGGTGTTCGTGATGATATGGACTCGGAAACCATGGACATGTTTAGTAATTTAGGAATTTTGCAGATATTTTCTATTTCTGGTGTCAATGTCACATTGCTAACAGGCATTGTCAAAAATACGCTAAAACGCCTTGGTTTAATTGACATTTTCGTCGATGCTATTGTGATTCTTTTTTGTATCTGCTTTGTGTTTATAGCTGGTGGTTCTGTTTCCGTCATTAGAGCCTGTTCAATGGCAATGTTAGCTATCATTAATCGCCGTTTTAAAATTGGACTCTCCTCTTTTGATATTTTCTCCCTCGTTTTTATCTCAAATTTCCTCTTTAATCCACGCGTGATTTTCCAAGGTGGTTTTCAATTTTCTTACTGGATTTCATTTGTACTGATTTGCTCTAGGTCCACCCTTAAAAATTTAAGTCCACTACAGTCTCGGATTGTCATTGTGTACCTTGCTAGAATGGCATCTATCCCTCTTTCAGTGGCATCTAGCTATGAGGTAAACATAACATCTTACATTTCAAATTTACTGATTTCACCTATTTTAATGACGCTAATTATCCCCTCCCTGCTTATTACCCTCTTTCTGCCCTTCCTTGCTCCACTTATGGATTTGATGCTTCAAGCTTTCCAATACTTGAACGGCTTTTTGGAACCCATTCTAAGTCTAAACATTACCTTTGGAGCTGTTTCCCTCCCATTTATCGTCCTTCTGATGGCATGCCTGCTTTTGAGTTGTTACCTTTATGAAAAACATCAAAATCTTTTGGTTCGACTTGCCTTAATCGGGGTCTATCTATTAATTTTAGAGGGCAATCGATTATGGCAACCTTATTCAGCAGTGACCTTTCTCGATGTGGGGCAAGGGGATGCTGCTATCATCAGGAGTCCTTATCAATCTTGTACCATTGTTATTGATACAGGGGGCGATATGAGCCGTGTTCGCAGTGACAACCCATCCATTTTCTCTCATACATTAGAACCTTATCTTTTAGGTAATGGGGTACGTCACATTGATTTCCTTATTTTAACTCATGAGCATTATGATCATATTGCTGAGGCTATTCCCTTAATGAATCGCTTTAATGTTCGAAACTTAATGATCAGTGAAGCTGAAATCGATCGGCAAATGGAAGCCATTATAGATGAAGCTTATCGCTTAAATATCCCTGTCCATGTGGTACGCCCCTTAGATCGATTCTCCTGTGGCAATCAAGTTTACACTTTTATTCATGATGAAGTTGATAACCGAGACGTCAACGAGGATTCGCTAGTCATGACGGTTGAATTAGATGGATTTAATGTGATGCTTACAGGAGATATTGGTCATGTTACGGAACCTGCAATCTTAGCTAATCATCAGCTATCACATATTGATGTTTATCAAGTAGCTCACCATGGCTCGCGCTATTCCAATTCTTTAGCATTCATGGAGGCTTTGAATATCAGATATGCCATCGTGCAAGCAGGTAGGAGGAACTTTTATGGTCACCCGCATGCTGAGTTATTTGAAGTAATCGACACTTTGAACATTCCTTTATTAAATACCATCACTCATGGAACAGTTCAATTCCGGTGGCGAAATGGGAATTACCATATCTACATTTGGCCACCCACCCCTTAACAAAGTAAAGCACTTATGCTATACTAAACTCAACATTTTGAAAATTTCGTAAAAAATCAAGAAAGAGAGGTGTCAGAATGAGAAAAAATTTTTATACTAGACTCAAAAAAAGATTAGAATCTATTTTACAACAGCGAGAACTAGAAGAACAGTGGGAATATGACAATTTAGTTGATAAAAATGGAAAATCTTTTCGACGGGTTAAAAAATACCAGAAAAAAAATCACATTTCTATCCATGATTTTAAAGAAGGTGAACTTAAAATAAGCTATCCTGGCTATAAAACAGAAGAAAAATTCGGGAAGAAATTTTATGACTACCGAGTAGATTTGAATGGCATTCCGTTGAGTCATGTGAATATCTTGCTAGATATTTTTAATAAAACCAAACAATATCCCGAAACAATTCCTGATTTTTATATATTATTAAAAGATATTGCACATCATGGTTATCTTATTGATTTTGGCAAATATGTGCATCTGGATCATTTCCCGTATCAACCTTTAGAAAGCAACCTGATCTTTCAAATCAATGAAATGCATAAGCAGTTGGGAAAAGTTTATCAGCATTCTGGAAATGAAAATTGGTGCTATTCTATTAAAGAGCTCGCTTGGGTTTTATCATTCATCGTGCTACAGGAAGATATTAATTATCCCATGCCTAGATATGAAGGAAGAAGAATGTCCTTTTATCGCTATGTTGAAGCACTTGCACTGAATGATCCATCTATTGATACAACCTATCATATCAATGATGTGATAAAAAGAACGCTAGCACATCATAGACCAGAACTATATGAAAATATTCTCGAAAAAGGGCTGTATATGTGTGAGTTGCCTTTCTAAAAAATATCAATTTCTCAAAATGATGGATAAGCGACAATCTTTCTCGAATTTTTAATATTGATTATTTTTCAAATTTAGGGTATAATATGAAGTAAACAAATGCAGTTTAAAAAAGGTGGATAATAATGACTGAAGTTTTTGATATGAATATGAATGATTTAATGAATGAAGAGTCTGAATTTATTGAAGGTTTGCAAGGCACCCTTGAGGACTTAGGGGTAGAGATTGATGCTAACTCTCTTGCTACCATTTTGCATGAATATGAAACAGCAAAAATGGATTTTTTGAAAGCTCACATTATGAAATTATTAGAAGATCGTGGAAGTGATTTTGAAGACGGTCCTGTTAAAGTTGTCGTTGCTCAATCAGGATTTGACTTTGAATCTGTTGAAGAAGAAGAACTTTCTGAACAAACAGATACAGTACTCTTTTCTTAAGCATGCGTAATTGACCGATTACGCTTTTTTTGTACTTTATTTTCCTTTTGAATTTTTTTCTTTCTCTCAGATGGCATTTTCGTTAGTCGTTTTTATTGCTTTTCCCATCAAAAAAAGGTATAATAGTAATTGCATTCGTTGTTTGATAATCATTTTCAATAAAATATTGTCAAAAGATAGATGAATGACATGCTTTTTGCTCATAATAATCTAGATTCACTTTATCACGGAACGCTAAGTTTGTGGATTGTGAAGATTTTTTGTGGTTAAAACTATACTTTTAGGAGGAAATATTATGAAAGCTTGGCAAGATTTTAAAGGTGATTACTGGCGAAGTAAAATTGATGTTCGTGACTTCATTGTAAGCAACATGACTGTTTATGAAGGAGATGATTCTTTTTTAGTAGGTCCAACAGAAGCAACAACTAAATTATGGGATCAGGTAATGGATCTCACTAAACAAGAACGTGAGGCTGGCGGAGTTTTAGATCTAGATACAAAGATCGTTTCGACGATTGTTTCACATGAAGCTGGCTACTTAAATAAAGACTTGGAACAGATCGTTGGTGTCCAAACTGACAAACCATTTAAACGTTCTTTACAACCATTTGGTGGAATCAAAATGGCTGAGAATGCAGCAAAAGCTTATGGCTATGAAATCGATCCAGAAATCTCAAAAATCTTTACTAAGTACAGAAAAACACATAATCAAGGTGTCTTCGATGTTTACACGCCTGAAATGCGTAAAGCTAGAAAATCTGGTGTTATTACTGGTTTGCCGGATGCATATGGTCGTGGACGTATTATTGGAGATTACCGTCGTATTGCTTTATATGGTGTCGATCATTTAATGGCAGTAAAACTTGATGATTGGAACTCTACGCGTGAAGTCATGGATAGAGAAACGATGCGCTTAAGGGAAGAACTTTCTGAACAATATCGCTCTCTAGAAGCGTTAAAGCAAATGGCTGCTACTTATGGATATGATATTTCTGGTCCAGCTGAAACTGCTAAGGAAGCTATCCAGTGGTTATATTTTGGATATTTGGCAGCAATTAAAGAGCAAAATGGTGCAGCCATGTCTTTAGGACGTGTTTCCACATTTTTAGATATCTACATTGAGCGTGATCTCAAAAACGGTATTATCACGGAAGAGCAAGCTCAAGAAATGCTCGATCATTTCATCATGAAGTTACGCCTCGTTAAATTTGCTAGAACACCTGACTACAATGCACTATTCTCTGGTGACCCAACTTGGGTAACTGAATCTATTGGTGGAATGGCAAGTGATGGTCGTTCAATGGTGACTAAGTCTTCATTCCGTTTCTTACATTCTTTAGATAATTTAGGTCCAGCACCAGAACCAAACTTAACAGTTTTATGGTCAACAAGACTTCCTAAAGAATTTAAAGACTATTGTTCAAAAATGTCGATCAAGACTTCTGCAATTCAGTATGAAAATGATGATATTATGTTACCATTGTATGGTGATGATTATGGCATCGCATGTTGTGTATCACCAATGAAGATTGGTAAGCAACTTCAATTCTTTGGTGCACGTGCTAACCTTGGTAAAGCATTACTTTATGCCATTAATGGTGGTGTAGATGAGCAATCAAAAGCGCAAGTGGGATTACATTGGCGTCCGATTACTGATGATGTTTTAGATTATAAGATCGTAATGGAAAATTACGACGAAGTATTGGATTGGTTGGCTAAGTTATATGGAAACACACTGAATGTTATCCATTATATGCATGATAAATACTGCTATGAAAGTATTCAAATGGCACTTCATGATACTGATGCTAAAAGAATTTCAGCAACAGGAATTGCTGGTCTTTCAGTAGTAGCCGATTCATTATCTGCAATCAAATACGCTAAAGTTAAACCAATTCGCGATGAAGATGGTGTTGCGATTGACTTTGAAGTTGAAGGTGACTTCCCGAAATATGGTAACAATGATGATCGAGTAGATTCAATTGCGATTGATATTGTTAACAGATTTATGAAAAAAGTAGCTCAAAATAGAACATACCGTGCAGAAATCCAAACGCAGTCTGTATTGACGATTACTTCTAATGTTGTTTATGGTAAGAAAACTGGTAATACGCCTGATGGACGTCGTTGTGGTGAGCCATTTGCTCCAGGTGCGAACCCAATGCACGGACGTGACACAAATGGCGCAATCGCCTCTTTAGCGTCTGTTGCTAAGTTGCCATTTGAATCTGCACAGGATGGTATTTCAAATACATTCTCATTAGTGCCAGAAGCATTAGGTAAAACTGAAGCAGATCGCATCAACAACCTGTCAGCTGTACTTGATGGATATATGGCTAAAAAAGGTCATCATTTAAACATCAACGTATTTAGCCGTGAAACATTACAAGATGCAATGAATCATCCAGAAAAATATCCACAATTAACCATCCGTGTCTCTGGTTATGCCGTCAACTTTATTAAATTAACAAAAGAACAGCAGCTTGATGTTATTAACAGAACTATGCATGGAAATTTGTAATTTATAGAAAATATATCATTCATCATTAAAAGAGCGGGATTATGCCCACTCTTTTCTCTTGTATTTTGATGTATGATTTTGTCGCAAGTTGCTAAAACTAATGAGGAGGTGTGAAAATGTCACAAATAGGCTATATTTATTCAATTGAAACATTCGGCAATGTTGATGGTCCTGGAATTAGGTTTATCTTATTCTTGCAAGGTTGTACTTTGCGGTGTAAATATTGTCATAATCGGGATTCTTGGAAGTTAAAGTCTGGAAAGGAAATGACTGTGGATGAAGTCATGACAGAAGTTTTAAAATATCGTGAGTTTTTTGATGCTTCAGGTGGCGGGATCACTGTTAGTGGGGGCGAACCTTTGATTCAACTTCCGTTTTTAGTGGAACTTTTTAAAGCATGTAAGGCCCAAGGTATTCATACAAACATTGATACGAGTGGCGGGATTAAACTAACTGAGCGAAATATGAAGTTGATGGATGAATTACTCCTTTACACAGATATGATCATGCTTGATGTTAAGCTTATGGATCCAGTTGGTCACAAGGATCTTATTGGTGTGCCAAATGCGCATATTCTTGAATTTGGTCGTTATATTGCCAAAGCTGGTACAACCATTTGGATCAGGCGCGTTATTGTTCCAGGTCTAACTGATTCTGAGAAAGATTTAAAAGAAACTGCTGATTATATTAAAGAACTGAATCAGCTAGGGAATGTTGAGCGTATTGAGGCACTTCCGTATCATCCTATGGGAGAAAATAAATGGGCAGAACTTGGTTATGAATACCCATTGAAAGGTCAGCGTGTCCCGACAAAAGAAGAAATCATAAAAGCAGAAGCAATTTTAAAAGCAGGGCTCGAATAAGATTCAAATTCGAATGCCTGCTTTTAATTTTCTAATTTTCGTGTTTTTCATTAGGTCCTTGATTCATAGCAGGGGCTGTTTTTTCACCTTTTCTAATCGCTACCCAATTGCTGATGGCTGATTTTAATGCTTCTCTTTTATACTCCTGATTCCAACGGTTAACACCGATATAATCAAAAATACCATCTTGCTCTCGTGGCCATTGATCTCCGCCCATTTGAACAACAGCACGTTCTAGTTGTTCGAGAGCAGATATGATACCACCGCCTCCACCACCTGCTGCTGCAACAAGGATACTTCCTTTTCTTTTATGATAAGAAACCTGATTTTCACGAGGATCCCACTGTTTGGTTGCTTCGCAACGACGCAATTTATCGAGAAAAATTTTCATTTCTTCACTAACTTCACCCCAATAAACAGGGGTTATGTATACCAATAAATCCGCTTCTTGGACTTTTTGTTGTAATGCTGAAAATCCGTCTTTCTCTCCAAAGATACAACGGTGTTTATCGAAACAAATGCCCCATCCTTCATCACACATTTTACATTTCATTAATTTTTCGCTCGATAATCGAATTGTTTCAAAATTGATCGCAAGTTCTTTTGCTATTTCTTCAGCTACTTCTACAAAAGAATAACAAACCCCATCGAGTTTAGGTGTTCCATTTACAATTAACAGTTTCATAAAGCCACTCCTTTATGCAAAAATTATATAAAAATAAATTTCTCTATTACCTCTACAATCCCGTTATCATCATTAGATTTAGTCACATAGTCTGCCACTGCTTTTACTTCATCAACAGCATTGCCCATTGCGACACCCAATCCAGCATACTTTATCATCTCAATATCATTAAACCCATCTCCACACGCCACCATATCAGCAGGTGTTAATTCAAGTTTATTTAACAATCTCCCTAGCGATAATGCCTTATTAATTCCTTGTGGCATGACCTCCAAGAAAAATGGCATAGAACGACAGATGCTAAATCTATCACCAAACCTTTCAATATATTTTTTCTCAACCTCAACAAGAACATTAGGATCACCTGTTGTCAATGTTTTAATGGTATGGTTCACAACAGCTTTTTTAAAATCATCCGTTAGCCTAAGTGGCATTGTATTGATATGAGATTCCAATTGGCTATATTGATCCTCATTCTCAGTGATAATGTCATCACCATCATAAGCCATAATGTTAACTTTACTTTCCTTGGCCAAATCATAGACCTCATGGGCTTCTTCTGGACTCAAAAAGACTTCATGAACCACTTCGCCAGTCTTCATATTGGTAATTCTCCCACCGTTATAAGATAGAATAAATCCACCGAATTCTTCGAGTTTTAATTCTTTTGCTAAATGTAGCATACCAGGAGTAGGTCTCCCAGAGGCAAGTACGACTTTTAACCCTTTTTCTTGTGCTGCAATTAAGGCATCTCGTGTTTCAGGGAGTATTTTGTGTTCTGATGATGCTAATGTGCCGTCAATATCTAGTGTGATAATTTTGTATTTCATTTTTTATGCCTACCTATTCACAAATTTTCTTTGATCTTATTTTTTAGTGTTGCAAGTTTTTCTGTATCATAATCTTTCATATGATTGGCAAATCTGATACCGAATTTATCATTTCCGTACCTTGGTATTAAATGCACGTGATAATGGAAAACCGTTTGTCCTGCTGATTCGCCATTATTATTCACGATATTTATCCCGCTACATCCAAAGGTTGCCTTTAATGCTGATGCAAGTTTAGGAATAACTGAATGCACCTGTTCCATTAATACTTCTTCCATTTCAAAAATGTCGACACGATGTTCCTTAGGAATAATGAGAGTATGCCCCTCTGTTGTTTGGGAGATATCTAAAAATGCTAAGACATATTCATCCTCATATACGATATGCCCTGGAATTTCTCGGGCAATTATTTTACAAAATATACAATCCTTCATGCTGCCACCACCTATATTTTTTTTGCTATCTATGGTGTAATTATACCAATTTTCTACCTGAAAGTAAAGTGAGAGCCATAACCATTGAAAAAGCAATTTTCGAGTAAGTTGTAAGCTGCATCTTCAATTCAAAATGAAATAGCATTTTTCATAGTTAGTACTTGATAAATAAGCATTTTCAGGTTATAATATAAAAGAAGGGCAAATTCAGTAGCTGGATATGCACGGTTTGTAGCGTTAGTAAAAGATGGTATGACTCCATTTGAGGCATTGGAAGTTTTGTTGGAAGAGGATTATTTAGTCGATTTCTTAAGCGATAAGGAGAGGAGAAATATGTTCGCATAAGTTTATTCTTACGATAATGAATTAATGTATGTTGGTAAACAGGAAGGTAGACAGGAAGAAAAGATAGCGATCGCAAAAAATTTAATTTCTCTTGGTGTCGCTAATGAAACAATCGTTACTGCTTCTGGTTTATCAATTGAATTTGTTGAAAGTCTTTCAGATGACATAAAAAATAATGAAGAATAAAACAAAACACATCCACATGCCCACTTTTCAAATTTATCTTTCTCGCTTCATTTCAAAAGCACCTCATTTTGTTCTAGCTAACATGCTATTTTACATGATGAGATGCTTTTTATTTCGTGTCAATCTTAGTATTAATAAATTTCAATAATCTGCAGATTTTTATTGTTTTCCTGCAAACTTGAAATGACGTAGGAATGTTCGACCTCCGTAAATTCATGTAGAAGGATGGCATGATCAAATTTTATTCCTATTTCGTTGGCTTCATCTGCGTCTTCTAAGATACTAACGCTTATACTATCATGTTGTGAGATAAGATGATGTAACAGAAAGGTAGCATCTCGCTTTTGTGCCCAATATAGTGCTTGATCATCTTTCTTAATGTGTCTAAAAGATTCGTCAAATGTTGGTATAAGAATCGCAATTTCTTGATTGTTAAAATCAATGGTCTCCAATTCCTCTACTTTTTGGTTGATATCAAATGTTTCAAATATGCTGTTCATAAATTTCTTCCCCCTATTTTTTTCGATTATGAATCTTGCCTCTAATATCTACGGATGTTCAACGTTTTATCTTTCTACATATGTAGATCGAGAAAACTGCACGAGTTAACCACTTCAATCAAGAGAATAAGGGGGGCGACTTTATGAGCGAAGAAATAAAAAGCCCCTTGAAGTGATGAAATATCACTAAACAAGGGACCTAAAAGTTTAAAGGAATTTTTATTTATCTACTCTCCAAAATATCCTGCGCTATTTCCAACTCCTCTAATGCTAACTCAACTTCCATTTCTAACTCTAAAAAATAGCTTGCTATATCAAGAATACGCTCTACTTCTTCAATAGGAATATCCTCTTCTAACATGGCATATTCAACATTCTGTATGATCCATTCTGGCGAATAGACATTCCCATTTTGGACAACACCATAGCCAGGGAAATGCTCCCAGATTTCATAAACGCAGTCAGAGAATTTGGCTCTTATTTCAGCAGAAGTAAGTCTAAAGTCCCATGAATCCGCTCTATTTCCATTTTCATCGACAGCAAATGAATCAATTTCGAATATTTCTCTCGCCCATAAAATAAGTGCGTCAGATTCTTCTATTGACATGCCATTCTGTTGTTCATGAAGACGAATAAAATCATCAACTGTTAAACCAAAATCATCTGCAAAACTTCTAATATGAGCCTCATGAGCATCACGTTCACCGCCAAGAAATACAAACTGATTGATCCAAACATTAAATGCATCCTGACCACCAATGTAGTTGATATATAAGCTAGAAATACCCATATAACCAACATTGAATGGTAAATTATACCAATCAAACATTGGTCCACCCATACTTTCTCCATTTAATGTTACTGGCGTCCATTCGCCAACAAATAACCGCTCCTGTAAAGTTAGGATTTCTGTGTCCTCATCAACTGGTGGGTTTTCACTACTTATGTAGTTATCACCAGTCGGTATTTCATTATTATCTGCAGTTTCTCCTATGTTGCATGCTGCTAAAATTATCACTGACAAAAAACAAATAAATGCTATGTTTTTCTTCATATTAAATTCCGCCTTTCGTTATTTATTTTTATACTAATTTTACATACCTAAATTGCTTGTCTGTCCTGTGAATCTTATGTTTGGAAAGAAGCGTTGTGGATTCATTGCATTGCCTGTATTCAATGTTGCGTTTTGTAAATTGTGTCGATTAACATCAAAATGAAGATGACCATTCCCAACAACATTACCTGTAGCACCCACTGCTCCGATATGTACTGCTCGATTAACTCTTCCTTCTTCTCTCGAAACAGAATCTAAATGAATGTATCTTGATACAATTCGTCCTCCTGTAGTTGGAGAATTTACATCAGAACGAATTACTACCCAATTGCCAGTGTTATTACTTCCCCAACCACTAATCATTATTTGTCCCGCATGAGCCGAGTAAACTCTTTCACCATGAATGTTCCCTCCGTTCCGAATAATGTCTATCCCATGATGTTGCGGGCAATTGGCACTTCCAAATCCACAAGAAATATGTCGAGATGCAGCATTTCTTAATGGATAAAACCAATTCAAGTCAGAGTAGAAGTCAGTCACAGTCAAAGTTACATTCCGTGATGTAACCGTTCTGTTTGCAGAGTCTCTTATAACAACTTGATATGTCCAACCATTCATTGCCATGGTCACGTTGGTCTGTGTTAGTGTTCTCGTGTTAATCCCAGATGCGCCATTGTGCGCAATAACCGGAACAAAATTTCCTGCACTGTTTCGCCAATACCAGCGGTAACTCCTTCCTGAGCTAGTTGATGCTGTTACAGTAAAAGTAGCTGTTTGTCCAACTGTTCGTGTAGTACTACTTGGTTGTATTGAAATAGAAGGTGCTGCCCCCGTCCGAGGTGCAATTGAGATAAAATCATCGGTAGCTTCGAAAGCGAGTGTATTCTCAAATTCAAGACCAACTTCAATTTCTGGTGCATCCTCGAATTCAAATCCAATCTCAAGTTCAGGCATATCCGAATTAGTTGGATGTTCTGGATTATTATTTGCGAATGATGTTAGAGGTAAAGCAGTGAGAATCATTATCAGACCTAATAGTACGTTGGTTAATGGTTTAAAAGTTTTGTTTATCATTTGTTTTTCCTCCTTGGAATTTTATCATATTTTTTGAAATTCTATCAAGTGTTTTCAGTTATAAATTTTCCAATTTTTTCCAGTGTAAAGCTAACACCTCAAATAGTCGAGGATGTCGTCAATTGTGATATTCAAATATGTGATTCTAAACTTGTAAAAATCCCCCCTACTACAAACCATCGTTGCTTTGTGAAACAGATAAACCTCACATTAAGTTTAATTCTTTCAGGTTGTCCCATTCATGAGGCTTTTAAACTCTCGCTTAATGCTTTTTATACTAATATTATTCGTCTTGCAAGACTATGGCAGTTTCATGACTTACCACAGGTCAAAATTTAAAACTTGTTTGGCTTATCGCATGTAATAAAGTCCGTCATCAGATATTTGAAATTATAATTTGCCTTTTCTCTTTTGTGAACCTTTTCTGATTTTTTGTCCAACATAACTGACTATTACACCTATGATTACTAAAAAAATAATCCAGCTAAGATCATTTTCGTATAACCATTCAACAAATCTAAAACTCAATCCATTACCCATAATCTCTCCTTCAACTCCCATCCAAATTTAATAAAACTAACCAAGTTCGTGGAATCTACATTTAAACTTTCTATAGAGCAATCTTACTGTATAATTTCCAATTTGTAAATAGTGTTTTTAATCAGTCTTGCAAATCTGTTGCTTATACGTGCAGATTTGTTAAAAGAAATTATTTTGAACACAAAAAAAGAGATTATTTACTCCCAATCTCTTACAGATGCTTATTTCAAAAACTTCATTTTCGTCTTCTAATAATTTGTCTAATTACTCAATGAGATTCACTAACACCTCGATATTTATAAAATTCTTTGTTTATTTCTGCAACATTTCTAACTGGGATGATAAATTTATTACCATCATCCATTATAATTTCTCTGTCTTTAATAATTATACAATCCACATGCTGGAAGTTTACAATATATGATTGAGATGGGTGAGCAAAGTTTTTACCAATCAATTGCTTTTTCCAAAGTGATATTGTGTTAGCAGTTAATAATTCCTGCCCATTTTCAAGCATTATTTTTGTTTTCCTATTGCTTGACGACTCAATGTACATAATATTATCAGTATAAATCGCCTCAGTACCTTCTTGGTGTTTTATTACGATTCGAGAATGAGCAACAAGAGCTTCTTGTCCTTCAACCCTTCTTTTCTTTTCTGGAAATGAAGCAATATCTACACCATATTGCTTCGCAAGCATTGCAAATATTTGTTGTTGTTTTTCTGGATCAGCTTCTTCCACCATTTCAACTGCTGTAGCAAACAAATCAGTTTTGATATCTTCAATTGAAATAATACCATTAACTCTTTGATAAACTTGTACAAAAATTGGCGAAAATATAACACTAATTAAAGTGACAGCTCCAAGTGAGAAGAACATGTATAATAAATCAAAATTGAAATTTAAAATAAACATTGAAATTAAAGAAACTAAAAACAAAACAGCCAGAATTAGCTTTAATGTACTATTTGAGCGAATCGCATGAAATAACCGATGCCATTTCCAAAGTTTACAAACCCCTAAAAATGCAATGAGCGTCAGGCTTTGAGCAATGGCATTCGTTATTATCTGCTCCAAAGAAAACACCCCAACAACAACCAAAAGTGCACCTTGAATCACACCGAACAGAACACCTGATATCAAATAAATGATAAGCAAATCTCCTCCGTCAGCACGTTTGATGACTTTCTTAACCGTCCACATGAGCAAAATATGATTTATAATCCGAGCTGTCCAAGTTCCAAAGAAATAAAAAGCAATCGTTGTCATAGCGATGCCCAGTACATTATATAAAACATGCTCTTTCTCAATTTTGAGAGACTTCAACATTAACGTATGAGCAAGCACGTACATCATAACAAAATCAAGCGTTGTAACATATAACTGACTACACCACCAAATTAAACTATTGCTCATCTAAAACACTCCCTTCAATTCGGTTCTTTCATAAATCCATCACACTTATTTTTCTTGAAGCAGAATGAAACACTTCTTTTGCTCAATCATAGAATTCAAAATGTATTTTATTATCGTCTGAAGTAATGATGTAAGCAAAGCAACCTTATCTTTGTAAATAAAAGTTCTCCCATTTAACTTTAGAAATACCAATTTATTTTACCGCTTTTTGTCGAATTGTGCAAGAGATTCAAACACAAAAATAAATAAAAAATTAGTTTACTACCATCCCATCGGTAACAGGAACACTCCAAAAGATGCTTTTTGATTAAATTCCGACAATCAAGTTGATTTATGACGAAAATCTAGTATAATGAAACAAGTAATACTAGTGTCAATAGAAGAATATTAAATCATCACCGAAAAAATTTGAAAGGTTGTGCAACATGATTACATCACCAGGTTGGAAAAACTTAATAGATACAGAGGCAACAAAGCCTTATATGAAAGAGTTAAAGCAACATCTTTTACAGGATTACAACACAAAAACTGTGTATCCGAGTCACAAAGATATCCTAAAAGCATTGGAAACAACGCCACTTGAAGACGCTAAAGTCGTTATTCTTGGACAAGATCCTTATCATGGTCCAGGGCAAGCGCATGGACTTTCTTTCTCTGTGCCTAATGGCATGAAAATGCCGCCTTCACTTCTCAATATTTTCAAAGAGTTGAGTAGCGATTTAAACGTTCCTCAACCTACTCACACAGATTTAACCCCTTGGGCGAAGCAAGGCGTGTTACTTTTAAATACAACCCTAACTGTTCTAGGTGGAAATCCAATGTCGCATGCAAATCTCGGATGGGAGATTTTTACAGATGAGATTTTGAAATGCATTAATGATAAAAAAGAATCTGTTGTCTTTATTCTTTGGGGCTCCCATGCACAAAAAAAGATGAGATTTATTGATCAAAGTAAACACCTTGTGATCAAAGCACCTCACCCTTCTCCCCTTTCTGCTCATCGTGGCTTTTTTGGAAGCAAGCCATTTTCCACGACAAATGCTTATTTGCATAGTAAGGGAATTGAGCCTATTGAATGGCATTTATTGTAACAAAAAACCCGCTATTCTCAAGCGAGCTTTTGTCTAAAAATCATTGATACTTCTACCAATCACATCTTGGGGATCAACGAAGTTTCCACCATGTATGACTTCCATATGAACCACGTTTCCAGCATCTGGTTCCATGCGTGATAATCCTGTAACACCTAATGTGTCACCCTGATTAACTACAGCCCCAACAACAACTGTCACATCGTAGACACCTGTTAAAACAGTTTGTAGCCCATTGTCATGGTCGATTGTAACAATCGTTCCGCGAACTGGATGGTCATCTTCCACTGAACTTATGACACCTGATAGTGGCGCGACCACATTCACTGCTGTGTCATTGCCACATGTGAAGCTGACACCTTGAGATGGATGGCTGTATTTTCCACCACCTAGTTCAAAGAAGAACAAGCTACTTGCCAAGGCTGTCGCATCGTTTGACGTCTCATCGAAAAACGTTGTTGTGATATTGTAATCCGTTGTGTCAACTGGCACTAGAAATATTTCTGGTGTTGCGACGGCTGGTGCTTCTTCTGGTGGTTCGATTGGATTGAATACTGGTCTTGGATCTTCTTCATCCACTACTGCCACTGGTACTGTGGGTCTGTTTGACCCTGTTCTTGTCAATTGAGTCCAAGCGAACACCGTGCTTATTCCCAACAGTGCGATTAGTGCGAATGTCACTAAATCGGCTTTCTTTATGAAATTTTTTAATTTATTCATATTATCACCTCGCACATAGCATGAGCAAGATGATTCATTTTTATTCACTATCTAATAAATTTTTTTCAATTAACGTGACACCTTGGTAAAAATGTTGTAAGATTTCCTCGTAGGTATAGCCTTCTCGGGCCATAGCATTGGCCCCATGCTGACTCATCCCCACCCCATGGCCGTGACCATATGTGGTGAAGGTAACCCCCCTCCTTGAGGTTCTAATGCTAAAGGCTGCTGATCTTAATCCTAGGATTTCTCTTACTTGGCGTCCGGTATAGGTTTGATTGCCTATTTCAACTTCAGTGACATTACCGCCTTCGCTGTGGGTGATGATTGAAATGTTGTTTCTCGTGATGCTTGCATCTTCAAATGCTTCTCTTAGTTCATCCACTGTGAATCTTTCTCGGACTGCAAAATTGGCATGACTTTCGTAACCGCTGCTTGATACTGAGCGCAAGTAGGGTCTTGTTCCTGTGAAGACATCTTCGGAATTTTCTGTGGCACCACTACTCATGGCAAAAAACATGGGGGTGATTAATTCGTAATTGTAAGTCAAGACTAGCCCTTGGGTGGCTGCTACTGCCGATTCGATTGTTGAGAAGTGGATGTCGAAGTCATTTCCCCAGCGTTCTTTTAGTTGTCCATCGTCGAGGAAGACTTGATGCATGACTGTATCTAGAATGTGATCGTCGTGAGCAAGGATTCTTAAGGCATAAGTCCGAGCGGCAATGGCTTGTGCTTTTAAGGCATCTGGGTGGAATAAGGCTGGCATTTCGGCGGCAACTACCCCGATGATATAGCGTTCAAATTCGATTGTTTCAAATTCATTTCTTTCTGTACGGAGAACTGTGATATAGAAATTGTCCCCTTCTGTAGGGGTTGTTAATAAATGTTCAGTAGGGGCGATTCTTTCTGGTTCTTCTTCCACGGCTGTGGCAAATACGAATAGCATGGGTATCATAATCAATGTCAGCAAAAAACCACTGGCTATTCCCAGTGCAATTTTCGTATTCAAACTTAAGTTAACTTTTTTTTTCATCACAAAAAACCTCCATCTGTTGCTTCATCTAGTGTTACCATGAATAAATATATGTGATGATTGGAGAGGTTAGAACAAAAAAACCATTCGCTATGAATGGTTGGCTAGAAAATAGTTTCGATTAGTGTAAATACAGTTACAAAATATTGGATAACCAGTTGGGTGATGGCAATGGTTAATATCAAATATATCAGTGTAATGATGTTGGGAGGGGTATTGCGTTTAAACATTTCTTCTAAACGCATAAATTTTAAAAGATGGAAGATTAATGGGAGGAGTGCTAGGTGCATGAAGATGATAAATAGATGTGTCGCTTCCATGGTTAGTTCCTCATTTCTTTGATGCGTCTCATTAATTCAAATTCCATATCTGCGATGGTGTCATCGCCTACCCTTCCACTGTTAATGGCAATTTCTTTTTTCAAATTTTTCAACGCTGTTTGAGCTTCTTCTTTGCTGGATGCAAGGACGCCATAATCTATCAATAGGGAAGCCTCGTTATTTAGCATTTTAAAAGTTCCCGAATTGGCAGCGATGTATACGAGACCGTCAGTCTCTGTTTGGAGGGTTGTTACGAAATTTTTGGCGACTGTGATGAGGGGGGCATGGTCGTTTAGGATGGAGAATGAGCCTGTTTTTTCGGCGATATTGATACTGGCGACATTGCCGTTAAAGAGGGTTGCGTCTGGGGTAATGATTTTGAGTTTCATGATAGTGTCGCCGCCTTTTTGATGACGTCGTCGATGCCTCCTACTAATCGGAATGCTTCTTCTGGGAGGTTGTCGTGGAGACCATCAAGGATTTCTTCAAATCCTCGGATGGTTTCTGATACTGGGACGTATGTTCCAGGCATGCCTGTGAATTGTTCTGCTACGTGGAAGCTTTGTGAGAGGAAGAGTTGGATCCTTCTGGCACGGCGTACGACTTTTTTGTCTTCTTCTGATAGTTCGTCCATTCCAAGGATGGCAATGATGTCTTGAAGTTCGCGGTAGCGTTGGAGAGTCATTTGAACGCGTCTTGCTACGTCGTAGTGTTTTTCTCCTACGATGTTAGGGGCTAGGGCGCGTGATGATGAGGCTAATGGGTCTACGGCTGGGTAAATTCCCATTGCTGCAATGCGACGCTCTAGGTTGGTCGTTGCGTCCAAGTGGGCAAATGTGGCGACTGGGGCTGGGTCGGTATAGTCGTCTGCTGGAACGTAAATGGCTTGGATGGAGGTGATGGAGCCGTCTTTTGTTGAAGTGATTCGCTCTTGTAAGGTTCCCATTTCTGTTGCTAAGGTTGGTTGGTAACCTACGGCAGATGGCATACGTCCAAGGAGGGCTGATACTTCTGAACCGGCCTGGGTGAAGCGGAAGATGTTGTCGATGAATAAGAGGACGTCTTGATTTTTCTCGTCGCGGAAATGTTCTGCCATGGTTAAGGCTGTTAGTGGTGTTCTAAGGCGTGCGCCTGGTGGTTCGTTCATTTGTCCGAAGACCATGGCGGTTTTGTCTAGGACACCTGAATCTGCCATTTCGTGGTAGAGGTCGTTTCCTTCTCTTGTACGTTCACCTACACCAGCGAATACTGAAATTCCTCCGTGATTGGTGGCGATGTTGTTGATTAGTTCTTGGATCAAGACGGTTTTTCCGACGCCGGCACCACCGAATAGTCCGATTTTCCCCCCCTTAATATATGGGGCGAGTAAGTCGATGACTTTAATTCCTGTTTCTAAAATGTTGATTTCACTGGACAGATTTTCAAAAGTTGGTGCTTGTTGATGGATGGTATTGTATTTAACCCCTGTAGCGGGAAGCTCCTTTTCATCGATGGGTTGACCTAAAACATTGAAAATTCGACCAAGGGTCACATCACCTACTGGCACGCTAATGGCTGAACCTGTGTCAATGACTTCAAGTCCGCGTTTTAAACCATCTGTTGAGTCCATGGCGATGGTTCGCACAACGCCATCTTCTAGTTGGAGTGCTACTTCTAGGGTCACTTCTTTTTTTTCGCCGGCAACTTCAAAATGACAAATAAGGGCATGGTTAATTCCTGGGGTTTTTCCTTCAAATTTCACATCTACAACCGGCCCGATGACCGTTCTGATGGTTCCTATATTCTGTTTTGTCATGTGTGATGACCTCCTTTCTTAAAAGTAAAAATCGTATCATGTTTCGTGTTCTCTTTAGTCATAGGCAGTACCACAATAAGGGCATTCTTTCAACAATCTCTGATAACGACCAGGACGTTTCCCACACCGTGAACACTTGATTTTTCTAACATACACAGCACTTAAAATCCCTGAAACTAACGTTACGAACATTAGCAGTGGAGGTAAAAAAGAATCGTCCAATAAATCCATTGCTGATAAAATAATTAGAGATATGAAGCTTAAACTCATTACACTCGTAGAAATAATGTACATCTTTCTAGCCATCACATCACTTCCTAATTTACTGCATTTGCACCAGCTACAATTTCGTTTAATTCTTGCGTAATGGCTGCCTGTCTGGCACGATTGTAAAGTAGTTTCGATTCTTTTATGATGTCTTCGGCATTGTCAGTTGCGTTGCTCATGGCATTCATCCGTGCTGCATGTTCAGCTTGGTTGGCTGAGAGAAAAATCTCGTATAGGCTGGTCATGACATATTGAATCAACAAGCTGTCACAAACTTCTTTTTCTGATGGTTTGATTTCATAATTTGGTGCTTTTTCGTTTGTCTCTTCAAATTTAAGTGGCAATAAAACTTTGCGAGTGGCTTCTTGAGCCAGTTTAGAAAGAAAATCCTGATAGACAATCACCACTTCACTGATTTCTTCACAAATATAGTCAGTAATCAATTTAGTTGCAAGTTCTAGCATGTCTGTATATTGGATTTCATCTGGAAATAAGAATGTTTCAGTGCAAGAGTCGGGTAATTCATTTCTAGCAAAGACGGCCCCTTTTTGACCGGTTACATAAAATTTAAAATCATCATCACTGGCAACTTTTTCCCCAACCATTTTAAATAGTTCATTGTTATAGCCGCCACCATCTTTTAGCATTTTAAATAGGTTGTTATTATAGCCACCTACTAAACCACGGTTGCTGGTTATGACAACACAACCAATTTTACGATTTCCTTTTCTGCTGTGACCCTTTACAAAAGGGTGTTCATTGATATATTCAGAAGTCCTCAAGTTAGACACAATTTGCTTAATTTCAGCATGGTAAGCTCTAAAGTGTTGAACACGATTTTCAGTTTTTCCAAGTTTTGCAACAGAAACCATCTGCATGGCTCTGGTAATTTTACTCATATTTTCTGTTGCGTTAATTTTTTTCTTAATATCATTGGTTGATACAGACAAATTCATGCACCTCCTTTGCTAGATTTTTGGGCTATCTACAATTTGGCTATTTCGTTTTTTACATCTGTAATTAAAGTTGACAAATGTGCTGACCACTCATTCCAACTGCTAGATTCACGCCAAAGTTCTACATATTCACGTTCATTCGTTTGATTCTGTTGCATCGCACTTAAGTGTTGCAGTAAATAAGATAAAGATGCTTTATCAGCAGAAAAATTTTGGACACAATCACGCCATAGATGAATGGTTTCTTCTTCATCAAGATAGGCTTCTTGTTCTGAGCCTCGATGATAATTCAAATACGTTTCAGCAATTGTCATTGCAGTACTGTCGTATGTATAATCAAGGTCATCACAATCACAGTCATCATCGTTTTGATTTAACCAATCTGTTTCTCTGGCTAAGGTAATAACTTCCGAAAGGGTGAGACTTGTTTTGTTCTGTTCATCAAGTTTGTCTTTAATGTAATCTTCTAAATCGATAATAAAATCTAATCCTGTGTCACTTTCTAGTGCTTTAACGCCCCATGCTCCCATGTTGCTACCTCCAATCTTTTTGATTGTTTATTTTATTATATAAATCTCACTGCTGTTCCGTACATTTGCATGGAAAAGTCGATTTCGTTGGCTAAAATGTCTGTGTCTTCTTTAATTCCGATAATGGCATCTGCACCTAGGGTTCTTGCGCGTTCTTTAAGCTCTTCCTGTGAAACAAAGAATGCTTTTTCTAAGTCTGTTTGTGTGAAATCCCAAACCCGCCTAGTTTGCCCTGCTAAACCTTGTTCCTTTAGTGCTTCAAAGGCTGGTTCGTATTTTTTCATCAATTTGCCCAATTGATTGCTAAATACCCCTCGGTTTGAAACTTGGAAATACACCAGTCCTATGATTTCATAAGGCTTGTGGTTTAAATCCATGGTTGTTAGTAAGATTTCTTTTTCTGCATTCCACGATTGGTTGTTAAGCATGTTTTTCACCTCGATTGATTTTTTTCCTAATTTTTAATATTTTCATAAATCTTGACACAGTCTTTATTGATAATAGCGCGAAAGTTTTCTGATGCTCCCCAATAGTCAATCACATCGACTCTGAAAACAAGGTCACTTTCTTCGAATGCTTCTTTCAAAATTCCCCATTCATTGATTGACATGCTCTTTTTGTCATGCTTCACAATTTATTCACTCCCAACAAAGCCATTTTTAAATTCAATAATAGCGTTTTCTAAATCTGCTTTTTCTGGTAGATCGTTGGTCGTGTCAATATGTGCCAAAATTTCTGGATGGTTGTTGTCCAAGAAGTCAAAAAATTCTGTTTCAAAGCGTCCGATATCAGCCACTTCTACATCATCAAGGAATCCGTTAACCAGTGCATACAAAATGCAGACTTGTTTTTTAACTGGGATGGGTGCATTAACGGGTTGTTTCAAGACTTCTACAATTCTTTCTCCACGAGCGAGTTTTGCCACAGTTGCTGGATCTAGATCTGAACCGAATTGAGCAAAAACTTCTAATTCTCGGTATGACGCCAAGTCAAGACGGAGTGTGCCTGCTACTTTTTTCATGGCTTTTATTTGAGCCGCACCACCTACACGAGAGACTGAAAGTCCCGCATCAACAGCAGGTCGTACACCCGAATGGAAATAATCTGATTTTAAAAATATTTGACCATCTGTAATTGAAATAACGTTTGTTGCAACGTAGGCCGATAAATCACTGGCCTGTGTTTCAATAAACGGAAGGGCTGTAATTGAGCCACCACCTAATTCATCATTTAACTTCGCAGCACGCTCAAGAAGGCGTGAATGCAGGTAGAAAACATCCCCAGGGAAAGCCTCACGTCCAGGTGGTCGTTTAAGCAAAAGCGATAATTCACGGTAGGCTGCCGCTTGCTTGGATAAGTCATCATAGACAATCAACACATCGCGACCTGCATACATGAATTCCTCCGCCATGGCACAGCCTGAATAAGGGGCGATATATTGCATCGGGGCTGGTGTTGAGGCTGAGGCTGAAACGATAATGGTATAATCCAAGGCATCATGTTGTTCTAGTGTATTTACAACCGCCGTTACAGTAGATTCTTTTTGTCCGATGGCCACATAAATACAAATCACGTCTTTACCTTTTTGATTTAGGATCGAATCCAACGCAATAGAGGTTTTTCCTGTTTGACGGTCACCGATGATTAATTCACGCTGACCTCGGCCAATAGGTACTAAGGCATCAATGGCTTTAATTCCTGTTTCTAAGGATTCATCAACTGATTGACGTGCCATAACACCAGAGGCTTTTACCTCGATTGGACGGGTTTTGTCGGTTCTGACGTCACCTTTTCCATCAATGGGAACACCCAAGGCATCGACTACTCGACCAAGAAGCTCCTCTCCTACTGGAACGGACATAATTTGTCCTGTTCGGCGGACCACATCACCTACTGAAACACCTGAGTAATCACCAAATAAAACAATTCCAACACGATCAGTTTCTAAGTTTTGAACCATGCCGAAAACACCTGTTCCAAGCTCAACAATTTCCATGGACATGACATCACCTAAGCCACTAGAAAAGGCGATACCATCTCCAACAGACAGGACGGTTCCCACTTCCAATATTTCATAGGCTTGTGGATCCCCTTCTGGATTTGCCAACAGGTTATTAAGTGCAGTACGAGTTGAAAAATCATACATCACGTCGTCTGCTAGAAGTTTATAACCACCTAGCAACGAGTCGTCAATGATTTGCATATTGATTTCAATGGGTTGTCCAATGCGTTTGGTGAATGCACCTTCTAAAATTTTAAGGCGATTTTCTTGCAAAGGTATGGCACTATATAGGGTAGCTTTAAGTCTGTTGTTACTCACTTGCACCACCACCTATTAATGCAACAAAGTCATCGAATAAATCTTCATGCTTATTGACATCAATTTCTTTTTTAACCAATTTTGATGCCACAGTTGTTGCTGTTTTTTCAATTTCTTTTTTCGCATCATAAAGCATTGATGCACGTTCTTTTTCAATTCTAAGTCTCGCTTTTTCAAGCTCTTTATCAGCGTCTGATTTTGCAGTCGCTAAAATATTGTCATATTTTACTTGTGCTCTTGCACTAGCATCTTGTAACATCTGGCTAGACTCTGCTTGAATTTTCTTTAATTCTAAATCAGTTTGTTCTTTAGTTACAGTCACTTCGTTATTCAGCTGTTCTGCTTTTTCAAATTCTGCATCCAAAAATTCACGACGTTCTTGCAAGAATTTTTTCATTGGTTTGGTTAAAAATATCTTTGCCGCCCCAAATAAAATAAGGGTTGATACTAGCTGAATAACAATCGACATGACATCCAAGTCTAAGCTAAGATTCATTAACACTCACTCCTTTCGTTTTATGCTTTTCAACTTTAGAGTGATAAGCCAAATGGGTTGATAATTAATAAAATAAAAGCAACGATTAGTCCGTAAATTCCTGATGTTTCAGTCATGGCTAAACCGACAATCATAACACCCTGTACATCTTTTTTAGCTTCCGGTTGTCTTCCCACTGCCTCAACCGCTTTTCCTGTTGCAAGACCCTGACCGAGTCCTGATAATCCTGCTGCTAACATGGCAATCCCCGCTGCTAATGCTGACATTCCGATTGCAAAACCTTCACTTGTAATTCCATCCATCATAATCATTCTCCTCTTACTTTAAGTTATTTTTTATTGTGAAACCTAATGCTTATGCGAAGCCTAAGCTGCTTATGTGGAGCCTAAGTTGCACGCTCTGTTGCATCTTTCATCCAAATCATTACTAACGTTGCAAATATGAGAGCCTGCAACAAGCCCGCAAATATATCAAATACACCATTCATTATTGGGAATAGCGGCAACGCAAACCAACTAAGCATTTGCAAAACAACTGCCATCAACAAGGTTCCACTGACGATATTTCCAAATAAACGTATTGATAATGAAATAATTTTTGACAACTCACCTACAATGTTAATCGGGATAAATAAAATCAGCAAAACTGCTGGAACATCTCCTATGAATGTATCTTTTAAATATCCAAGTAATCCTTTTGCAAAAATTCCAGATAATAAAATATACGTGAGTGCAAAAATGGTCAACGCGACGGTAACATTAAGATTCGTTGTTGGTGGGGCTAACCCAATGAGACCTAGAAGGTTAGCAACAATCAAATAAGATACGATTGAAAAAATAAAGGGTACATATTTGGGTGCTTTGTCGCCGACTGAATCACTAATGAAGTTAAGTATGGCATCATATGCAAATTCAATTAGAAACATGAAGCCTTTGCTAGATTTTGTAGGATCTGCACGGCTAATCGTAAAGTTGCAAATGATGAAAAACAAAATGAGTGCTGCTGTAACAAGTAAAGAATTCACAATTGCAGGTGATAACGTATGATCACCGATGTAAATTGTAATATCCACCTAATCACCTCCTGAAATAAAAATATCTAATTTGATTGAAAGACTCACCATCTGTACACCAACAAAAGTTGCAATAAGTGAAGGAAAGCCATCAAGGAACCATGCAAGGAAAAATACACCTAGATAAATGGCATATCGCATCATTAAGTTTGGTGCGATTGATTTCTTTTTTTCCTCTTCACTCGTATTAACCATGACATTGGTTGCTATCACAATCATTCTAAACGCAATCAAATTGGCACAAACTGCGAGCCAATAAAAGCCAATGACCCACCAGAGATTAAAATCCAATAAAAAGTTCAGTGCAACGATGATCACAGTTAGAATTAAACCAAGCATTAGCACGCGCTTTGGAACCTCTTTAGCTGGATTTTCGGTTAGTTTAGACACGCCTTCTCACCTCCTAAAAACAATAGGTGCATTCTATCACCTCAATTTAAACTCTTTGTAAATTAATCACCCATAGGCGTTTCGCTTACTAGTGATTCATACTGTGCGATTTTTTCAATCCGCCCTGCATGATGAGCTCCCATAAAATCAACTTCTAACCACGTTCTAACAATCAGTTTGGCAAGTTCGTCACCAATCACTCGTCCGCCCATGGCTAAGATGTTTGAATCATTATGTTCTCGTGTTGCTTTCGCCGTAAAGACATCATGCACCAATGCACAGCGAACACCTTTGACTTTGTTAGCTGCAATGCTAATGCCAACCCCTGTCCCACAAATTAAAATGCCACGGTCAAATTCTTTATTAACCACTTTTGACCCAACTAAAAAAGCATAATCGGGATAATCCACTGATTCTGGTGTATGGGATCCAAAATCTTCATACGCTATGTTTAATTCTTTAAGTAATGCAACAATTTTTTGTTTTAAGTCAAAACCGCCATGATCACTTGCTATTGCTACTTTTAATGCCATCTTCCTACCTCCTAATGAAAATTCACACGATGCATCAATCCACGATATGTGTCAATGCAGGTATGCATTTGTTACTATTATACCAAATTTCACAATAAATACAAACATTTTTACACGTCAGAAAACGCAATCAATTAAATTTTTAGTAAAATTTAGTAAATCTAATGGCAACAGAAAATAAAACCTGCTAAAACTTATGGAATTTATTTTTTATATCATCGCCAAAGATTTTTAAAACCAGGCTTCCAATTAATCGAAGTCTGGTTTTACTTATGCCTACGAAAATTTCCGAAAACATCACCTATCTAAACGTCATGGTATAACTTGCGGTAAATGTTTGCCTCGCTTCTAATAATTGAATACCTACTTTTTCAGAAAGTTCGCTAGGTGTCGATTTTGTATCTGCGACACCATACCAAGGCTCGATGCAAATGAACGGTGCCACTTCATTTTTGGTGTTAATCGGTGACCAAATTCCAACATAAGGAAAACCGTCAAAGGCAATTTCTACTTCACGATCATGGGTGTATGAGCGAAGCATGATTTCCGACTCCCCTTCTAAAATTAAAGTGGGATATTCTTCAAATAAATCCTTGCTTAATGGTAAGAATGGCAAATTCTCAATGATTTCAACCTTCCCAGCCAAGAGATCAATCAAACCTGTCTTATTATCAAAAACATAAGTTTCAACCCCTGCGAGATCTTTCATTTGCAATGAATAATCATCTAATTCTGGTCCAGCCATAAAAGCAGGATGGGCACCGATAGAAAATGGCATTGTAACATCTCCACGATTGGTCACTTCCCATGAAACAGCCACTGTATCTCCTTCTAATACATAACCAATTTTTAACTCAAAATCAAACGGATAAACCTGCTTTGTCTCTTCTGTTGCAACCAATCTAAACAAAATTTCTTTGTCACTCTGGTTTACAATTTCAAAGTCCATATCCCTTGCAAAACCATGTTGAGGCAACTGAAACTCCTTACCATCAACCAAATACTTCCCTTCTGCTACACGCCCTACAATCGGAAACAGTACTGGTGATGTTCGTCCCCAAAATTCAGGATTTCCGCTCCACAAATAATCAACCTCATCACGTACAACCCGCTTCAATTCAGCACCATGAGTTGCCAATTCAATTTCTAATCTATTATTTTTCAATGTTAACATGAAACTCTCACTTCCTTGGATAATCTCATACCATTATACCAAAAAAATGCCCACAATAAAAGAGAAAATGCCTATTCAGACACTTTCTCTTCTAAGTTAATCAGCATAACCTCTACACCTTGTCCTGCCATATCAATAAACTTTGATAAATCCCCTGTGATGTTGGTGAATCCCAACATTTCAAACAATGCTCTGACCTGTGATGTTGATGCTTGAGCTATTAATTGTTTTACGCCTCCAGATAGCGCCTTTTCGTATAGCTTCAAGAACATCAAGGCCACTAAGTCAGTTCCCGCAATGCGAGAATCATAAAGAAAATAACGAACAACCCCCATGCTACCATGTGGCTCATAGGACACCATCCCCACGACGTCATCAGCGTCTTTAATCAATACAGAACGCAACAATATCTCCCTATCAGGTTCCGCATCAGCTTGAGCTCCTCTAATGAATTCCACCACCTGTACCTCATCAATTTCTGCATATTTTTCAACTTTTATCATATAGAAAATCCCCCTTGACACAGGTTATGCCAAACGAGGGAATTTTATAACTACTTTTTTAACTAATCAACAACAACAGTAAACGCCTCGCCCCCGACTTCGATTTCTTCTGGGATTTCTACATCACAGTTTGCTAAATCTTCTAAATCACAGCCTTCGATATAGATGATTGCTGCCGTTTCTGCTTCCTTGTCAATAAAATATTGGATATTATCTTTAGTAGTAATATAAGCACCAGTCATTTCATAATCAGGTGTTAATGCTCCAAGGAATAAAGCAATCAGCCCGAAATAAATGAATAGTCCTGAAATGTCTTTAATTGAAGTAATAAGTGGTCCTGTTCCAGTTGCTTGATCAAGGTTTAGCTTCATCAAGATATACGGCACCGTAAATCCTAAGAATGCGGCAAGGGTCATGGTTGCGGTAAGTGCCAATGCTAATGCGATGGCCAGATCCATATTCCCAATCCAGAAGTAGGCAATGGCACCAGTAACAGCCCCGATAATGACCCCTAAACTAACGCCAATTAAAACTTCTTTCGTCACGTGCTTCCAAATACTCGTGAGTTTAATATGACCAAGTAGCATTCCTCGTGTAAAGATGGTTGATGATTGTGTACCGATAGTGCCTCCCATGTCCATAATAATTGGAATAAAAATAGCAACAATGGCAACAGATTCTAAAATTTCCTCAAACTGATCCATAACACCCGCAGCTAAAAATCCTGCTACCATGGTGATAATCAAAAATGGAATACGAGCTTTCCAAATTTTAGGCATACTTCCTTCAATAAGGGTTGCACTACGAGTGGTTTCACTTTCTGTGACATCTCCACCAACAAGACCTGCACTATTTAAAATATCTTCTGTTGCTTCATCTTGTAAGATATCCATCGCGTCATCAAAGGTGATAATTCCAACTAGACGATTTTCTTTGTCAACAATTGGTGCAGCGAGTAATTTTAGAGTTTGAATTGATTTTGCAACTTCTTCTTGATCTGTTCCTGTATGAAAGCTAACAAAATCTGTTTCCATAATGTTACCAATGATCGCATCTGGCTCTGCAATAAGCAATTCTCTTAATGACAGAACGCCTTTAAGCTTTCTATTTTCAGTTGTGACGAACATGGTGTAAATGGTTTCTTTTTTCTTAGCAAAAGCTCGCAATCGTTCAAGTGCATGCGCTGCTGTCCAGTCCATCGGCAAACGTACATATTCAGGGGTCATCCAACGCCCCGCTGTTTCTGGCTCGAAGCCCATTAGTAGGTTGATTTCGTCGCATGCTTCACGATCTAATGAAGCTAACATTCTTTTTGCAACACCAGCTGGTAATTCATCAAGTAATCTTACGCGATCATCTGGTGCTAACTCCTTGAATACTTCAATAGCGTCTCGTTCAGTCAATGTTTTAATCAACTTTTGTTGATCATTGATATCTAGCCCCTCAAATACATCTAATGCCAGGTTTTTATTTAATAATCGATAGGCAAGTGCCAATTCCTCTGTTGTCATCTCATCCATAATCTGGATAATTTCTAATTCATTGGCTTCGTTTAAAATTTTCTTTAATCCATTAACTTCTTTTGCTTTGAGGTGAGTCAAAACAGCTTCTTTGAAATCCATCATCATTCCATACCTCCAGTATTTTAGTATTCCTTATTCTTGTTACTTTATTTACATCCTGATTAGATGTTACATTCTGACTGGGTGGTTCTTCCATTTTGGCCCACCTCCTTTTCATTATTTTATGTTGGCATGTCGTATTTGGCACTAAAAAAGACAACTCAAAAGGGAGTTGTCTCACTAAAATTTTATCCTCTATTTACCTAAAATAAGCCCAACTCGCCAATTTCCAGTTTTAAAAGATAATTCAAAGTCACTCCTCGTCTGAGTTTAAGCACTAGAAGACGTCATTCGTCAAATTCAACAATTTAGCTACCTTATCCAAAGCCTTAATCCGACCTTGGCTGTTCTACCCATTGGCATCTCTCGATGTTTCCGGGCAGTAGCCTGTGTTCTCCTAGGAGCCGCACCTAACAAGTTATTCAGTTTTGATGCACTTACAGTACGCGCTATCGCTGTGCGCTTCAGTGCATGAGAATCGTTGCCATAGAGTAATATACCATAATTCGATAGGAATTGCAATAGAAATTTTTGAATTTATCCATTTTCTCATTTTTTGCGTATTTTTGTCAATTTCAAGTTGTTTTAAAAATTGATATTTGTAGTGAGTAATGACCCAAAATAATCACTATCTCGTTGGTCATCTTTTAACTTAAAATACTCCACCAAGCTAAAGATAGCTTGATAGAGTACTGGTTTCTTTTAGCGAACTGGCTGCCAAACAAATGTATCTGCCATGGTTGAACCATCAAATTGATTCATCAATTGTGTACTTGTAAATATAAACTCACCTGCTGGATTATCAATTGTTCCACTACCGATATTCTGCCATCTTCCTGTGTAATCAACTTGACTCACTCCTGGTAAACCTGGACTTCCGATAAAGCTGAATTCACTACCTAGTGTTAACTCACTTAATTCAGTCATTCCTGTAAACATTAGGTTCATGTTCGATATACTGCTTGTATCAAATCCTGTGAGATCTAAATGGACGATTTGCGTCGCTCTAAACATCTCTCTCATATCAACTACATTGCTTGTATCAAATCCTGACACATCTAACTCTTCTAAGCTAATTGCATTTCTAAACATTAATGCCATATCTGTTACATTACTTGTATCAAAGCTGGTCACATCAATAGTTGTTAAACCACTTGCGCCAAAGAACATGCGATGCATATCTCTTGTCGCACTTGTGTCGAAATAGTTTAATCCTTCAATCGTTGTTACTTCTGTCAATTCTCTAAATAAACCTCTTAATGATGAACCTGCTGTGATTGGTCCTGTGAAGACGATTTCGGTAATATCAGCTTGATAAGCATTCCATGGACTTAGGTTATTTGTCCAGTTAATAAAGCCAGAGTCAACTTCTAATGTTCCATCATCGCATAATCTCCATTCTGATCCTGTTACACCTGTTGAGCCTGCTTGATGGGCAAATCTTCCTTGGGCAATGATGCTATTGAGGTTACATGACCACTCTTGCCACACAAATGTACCAGCCATTGTACTACCATCAAATTGAGCCATTAATTGCGCACTTGTAAGCGCAACATTAGGTCCCTGCCACAATCCTGTATGTGTTTCTGTCTGCTTAATCGTTGGTAAGCCTGGATGACCTATAAAGCTAAACTCACTTCCTAAAGTTAATTCTGTTAAATAGTTCATGCCTGTAAACATTTGATTCATATTTACTACATTATTTGTATTAAAACTTGAGAGGTCTAATTGTGAGATTGGCGTTTCTCTAAACATTTCTCTCATATCAATTACATTGCTTGTGTCAAAGTTTGATACATCTAGCTCTTCTAAACTAATTGCTTCTCTAAACATCATGCTCATATCTGTTACATTACTTGTATCAAAGCTTGTCACATCAATAGTGCTTAAACTAATTGCTTCAAAGAACATCCATCCCATATCTGTTACGTTTTCCGTATTGAAATGACTTATATCTAAGTTTGCCAAACTATTTACACCTCTAAACATTCGGTTCATTGTTGTGACTTGTGAGGTATCAAAACTTGTCACATTAATACTATGTAAACTATTTGCTTGATTAAACATCCAACTCATATTTTGCACGTTTGTTGTATCAAAGAAGGTTAATCCTTCTATTTCAGTTACATGATTTAAATTACTAAACAATGACCCTAATGATGTTCCTGCTGTAATTTCCCCTCGGAATACAATACGATTAATGTAATTACGGTATTCATGCCACGGACTCACGGCTGAAAATGAACCGCATTGACTTACAGGTGCATTCCAATTAATAAATCCAGAATCAACCTCTAATGTTCCATCTTCACATAATCGCCATGTTGCACCTGCTAATTCAGCTCCATCTGCAAATTGACCTGTTTCAATTACAGGACGACATGGACGATTAACTGGAACTGGTTGCAACACCCATATATCTGCAAACCTTGAGCCTGGAGCTGTAAATTGAGCACTGGTGAAGACATATTTGCCCTGGGGATCTTCTCTTGTTCCGCTTCCCACATTTTGCCAGTATCCTGTGATGAAGTTGTTTGGTCTTCTTATTGGTAAAGATGGATTTCCACTAAATATAAACTGCTCTCCTAATTCTAATTCTTTTACCACTGCGTTATTAAATATGTAATCCATATTCGTTACATTACTTGTATCAAAGCTTGATAAGTCTAATGAAGTTAGATGCCTCGTAAAACTAAACATATTTGACATGTTCGTTACGTTACTTGTATCAAAGCTTGATAAATCTAATGAAGCTAGATTCGATGTACGACTAAACATATTTGACATATTCGTTACGTTGCCTGTATCAAAATTTGACAAGTCTAACGCTACTAAATCTCCTGATCTATAAAACATAGCACTCATATTTGTTACGTTGCTTGTATCAAAGCTTGACAAGTCTAAGGAAATTAGATTCCGTGTATCATTAAACATATTTGACATATTCGTTGTACGTGATGTATCGAAATAATTTAATCCTTCAATTTTTAGTAACTCTCTAGCCCCCCCAAACAAACTTTGTAATGATTCGCCTGCTGTAATTGGACCTGTAAATTTAATATGACGAAAACTACCAATTCCAATATTTAAACTTGTCAAGGAACGCCCTTCCAAATAAACAAATCCTTCATCAACAATCAGTGTACTCCCCGTCCTTAATAAACTTTGGCATATTCTCCACGGGGCACCTGCTATCCCATTTTCTCCAGGTTGATTTTCAAATCTTCCTTCTACAATAAGCTCATTGTAAGGTGGACAAGCAGCATTAATACTACTAAAGTTAGAAGCTGCAAATGGAAGTCTTGCCACTTGAGTTCCAGCTTCTTTTACATACAAATGTCCTTCATAAATGTCATATTCACTATTATCTTCAATACTTGCTGTTACTGTAAAATAAGCTGTTTCACCTGGTCCCACTGTTAAAGTTTTTTGACTAAAAGTTAGTGTTAATCCATTTCCGGGATTGTTGGTAAATCGTTCCTCAATCGTATATGTACGCACCACATCACTCATATTAGTAATTCGCGCAAGCATTGTATTTCGTTCAGGATTCTCTAAATCTATAACACCAAAACTCAAAGATGACATTGTGTGTGTTTCCTTTGTTCCTGAAATGATGCCCCACGGAATTTCATGCTCTACTGTCACAATAGCATCATTGGTAAGTGCTTTAATGGGTTGTACAAGGCCTGCTCCAGCAGCAAAAACACTTTGATATTCTAAATTGTCAAGTGGTCTTGCTGTATTCATGATCCTCGCTTTAACTTCAGCAGGGCTATCATCAGGAAATGCTTCAAGCAGTAAAGCTGCAATTCCTGCAATATGAGGTGCTGCCATGGATGTTCCACTCAGGTATCCATAACCATTCACCGTTGTCGAGTAAATATTATAACCAGGAGCAACGATATCAGGTTTAATATGATCTGTAGCTAATACAGGACCAAAAGTTGAAAAATAAGCCATACTATCATCAAAGGTACTAGCTCCAACTGCGATTGCCAAGCTTGCCGAAGCTATCGCAAGTGGACTCCCATCATAACTATCATTCCCAACAGCAACGACAACGACAGTGCCATCTAAAGCAGCTAAGTTTAAAATGTTGGTAATAGGAGAATGAAAGTTGACAATGTGATACCCTATAGACAAATTCATCACATCAGATGACTCATGCGCCGCTTCAACACCTCTTATGACCAATCCGATTGTTGATTCCTCGCCAACCATTACAGGGTAGTTCCTGAGATTAATATTAGGTGCCATCGCAATAACGGTACCTGAAACATGAGTCCCATGACTATCACGACATGAATCAGTAATATCATAGTTATCATGAAAAAGGTTCCGACCTGGAATTCTACCTTCTACTAGGAATCTTTCAAATTCCGGATGCGTCGGATCAATCCCTGTGTCCAATACAGCAACTGTTACTCCTTCTCCTGTAAAGCCCATTGTATGGTGAATATAATCCATCTCAAACAGCTCTAAAGATTCTCGCATAAAAGCTGGATTTCCCCTTGATATTGTTTGAACAGGTGTCATCTCTACTTCTGGTCTCGTAAATCTTATATTAGGAAATACAGCATACACCTCAGGTAATGAAGCAATCTGCGCCACCATATACCCCGGTACACGCATATACACACCATTAAAAAGTTGATAGTATTCACTAATGATCTCTGGCTGAACTGCATTTCTAGCTCGGGAAACAGGTAGTCCTTCTAGTTGTGCTTCAAATTCAATATGGGCGTGTAAAGCTTGTTCCTCATAATTTTCATCGACTAGCTCAATCTCAATATCTAATTCTTTTTCGTCAATCAACCTCAATGCAATAGCTGGAGGTGTAATAAATTGCACAACGATCTCCACTATTTCATTAAGATCATCAATTGCATAATCATCAACGAACCCTTGCATCCCAATTGCTTCTCCTAATGTGCTGGCAATCGTATTGTATGCAATATCTATTTGTTCATTATCTATTTGTTCATTATACATTTCTACAACTGCTGTCTCTATCAATACTTCAATTGCTCCCACAACTTCTGGTATTAACATTACTTGTAACACCAGAGCAAATGACAACAAAGTTTTAAACATTTTCTTCATTATTTTACGACACCTCTTTATATTATTTTCTTTATTATTATAATGTCATTTAATCACAGAAAACAACATTACAGTGAGCAGCAACCAAGAATAGCCACTGACTCATCTGTCATTTTAATCCAAATAAAAATATTCCACCAAGCTAGAAATCATCGCTTGATAGAATACTGATTTCTCTTTAGCAAACTGGCTACCAACAAATCTATCTGACATAGCTGGTCATCAAATTAATTCATTAATTTGTATTTGTAAGCCAAACTCACCTGTTAGGCTATCAACTGCCCCACTATCAGCTATGTTACCAATAACCTATGCAGATCAATAACATCGCTCACTTTGTAAATCCTCACAAAATATATGTTCAAAAATCCTAGAGTAGATTAAAAATCCATGCCCAGAAATCTCTACTAGCTCTCATATATGAATCTTCACATATTTCTTTTATATTCAGGTACATAAACAAACCTCCTCTACATAAAGCCTATCATCCCCTAGTCATAAAACTTATTTTATTATACTAGAATTAGTTAGTTTTATCAAGAATTTTTCTAGGCAAAGGATTGATTTATCTTGCAAAATATGACGAAATCCCCATTTTCTATGGCGAAACCCAATTATTGTTCTCTAAATCCATAGTAGAGTGCAAAGAATTTTGGGGTATATTCGAAATGAATACCTTTCTAAACTAAAATAATTTCATCACATATGTCCTTGTCCTTTTATCATGTGTAATATGTTGAGCCAACAAGCAAGCCTGCCCGGATCAGGAAACCCATCTCCCATACCACAATTGGGGCAACCCCATGTGGAATTGCCCCTCGTTTTCTTATAATACCCTTATCCTCTTCTAGTGTCCAGGTTAAAGCCATGATAGATTTTCATTAGGTTATTATTATTTTTCACACACTAACCTCTTATGATGATGCTAGTGCGCAAAGGTTAATCATCAAGGAGATTTTCATTTAATTTTGACTTTTCCCACTTAAGTTAATGTAACAAAGAAATTCCAGTGAGCTAAAGTGAGAACCAATAAAACAAGGACACAGGATGTTGTGATATAAAGTGCTTTGCTCTTTCTTCCTATCCCTTCATTTTCTTTACGCCATACCATTATTGAACTAATGAATAAGATAACAAATAAGGCTGCAAAAACGTAGTTAACCCAAATATGAGGTGCTATTGAAGCGGCTGTTCGGAACGGGTTGCTCAAGGTGCCGATGATAAGAATTAGATTGTTAATTATCAAGAACATCCCTGTGAGTAACAGTGCTAGGTTTAATCGCTTGAACCTCGTCATGGTGTTATTCTTTTTCACCATGCCAATTAGATAACGAATCAATGCAACGATAGGTGTGATGAGAAAGAACAAGATACTTATTAATACAACCGCTGCGCTTCCAAGTAAAATAGATGTGCTTCGTCCGCTTGGTATTGCAGATAAATCATTCGTACCTCCACTTCTTGATACGATCGTAACTTGACCATTCTCCATTCTAAACTGGAGTTGAGATGCTGCTGCACGCATGGCATAGGTGTAAGGGTACTCAGGGACAAGTTGAAACACATAAGGGGCAATTTGTTGATAAATGACCGCAGATTCGCCACTGTTAATTTGAATGGTATTTTCATCTATCGCAGTGATCGTCGTGCTAAACATAGGAAGTGATAGATAGAAAAGAAACTCTGTCCAATCACCTGCAAATCGGCGCAGTGGGATGTATGTTCCTGCAACACTCTCTGCGTGAGGTAAAGACACATCATTGGTAATCGGTGCGGTTTCTTCAAACTGAAAACCTAATAGCAGATGTGTAAAGTCTCGAGACATCGCCATCATACCAGTTGTATTTGCGTCATTATTGGTCAGGAGAATGATACCAAACCCTTCTTCAGGTGCGATCGCAAAGCTGCTAAAAGAACCAAGCGTGCCTCCCAGTTGTGTGTAAACAGGTGTTCCCATAGCTGTGGGTCTATGACGAAGCCCTAATCCGTGATGAGTTCCTTGTAAAATAGACGGGTCATCATAGCTAGGTGAAAACATGTTATCTAATGATTCTCGATTTTCAAATAATGGACCAGATTCACCAGGTTCAGGCATGAGGGCAATCGCAAAGCGAGCAAGATCTTCTGCGGTTCCACGAATCGTACCAGCGGGATACATGGGTGAATAGAACAAAGGTGCTTCAGAAAAGTTACCAGCAGCATCCCGTGTATGAGGGGTTGCCAGATTGACTGAAAAATCATCATTGCCAAACCATTCTGGTTGATTTAAGGTGTTTTGCATACCAGATGGAAGAAAAATATGGGTTCTTTCATAAGCAGCAAAACAAGTGTCAGTCATATACTCAACCACAAAACCAGCAAGCCCAGTACCAAAATTGGAATATGCCGATGCTGTACCTGGTTCAAAGATTTGTCGTGGCTGAATGCGGATTAGTCCATCATGCAAGGTGATGTTTTCTTCTATTTGTTGTGCATCAAAGGCTGCTTCTAATTGAATATCTGCAAATCCGGCGGCATGATTTAGTAAATCTCTCATCGTAAATGTATGTTCAAAAGCCATTCGCTCGCTGAAATACTCAGGCAAATAATTGTGAATGTCTGCATCTAAATCAATCATGCCTTGTTCAACCAGTTGCATCACGGCTACCCATGTCGATATTTTACTTACTGATCCATATTCAAACACTGTTGTTGCAGGATCAATAGAAATGCTATTACTCATATCTGTATAACCGTAACCTCTGGAAAAAATAATTTCTCCTTCATGAACAATGACAATGGCTGCACCTGGGATCGTGCTTCCAATATGCTCATTCATAAACGTGTCAATCTCTTGCTCTATTTCTGAAAATGGGATGCCAGAAGGGGTTTGTGGATCACTGACTTCATTGGCATACAAGCTGCTCATAGGATTGATCGACATAAAAAAACAGACGCTTGCGATTAGTAATACTTGTGCCTTTTTAAACTTATTTAATACATACTTATTCATTATAATTGTCATTCCTTTCGCTTCGCATAAAGCTCATAATTACTCACCCTTTTTTGTAAAAATTAGTTTTATTATACTAGGTTCAAAGAGGTTCATCAAGAAATTTTCTAGCTAAAAATGTGACTAATTTCACAAAATATGGCGAACTCCCTGTTTTCTGTGTCGAAACCCAATTATTGCGCTCTAAATCAATTCAAAATTCACCCAAGTTTGACACCTTCAAAAGCGAGAAATAACGAAAACTGCAAAGCTCACTAACTAAAAACCGCCAAAACGTTGTATGACGTTTCGGCGATTTTTCTTTTTAAAATTATCAAACTCAAAATTCAACTTTGGACAGCATAATTTCAACTATAAATTCATTCTCACTTGCTTTAAACGTTACAACACCATTATACTTTTCAATAATCGCCCTAATTTTCCCAATTCCAAATCCATGATTGTTCTTATCTATTTTTATTGTTTTAAAATCTTGCCCTTGTCTTTCCAATTCGCCATTGAAATTATTTTTCACCAAGATATAAAGATGTGGATCCATTTCACGAACGGCCATTTTAATATACTTCTCTTCTCTCACTTTAGAAGCAGCTTCAAAAGCATTAGAAAATATATTTGAGAATAAAGTTGTTGCATCCTGTTCCGTCATCTGAAAATCCAATGGTAATGTACCATCAACTTTAAGTTCAACATTTGCATGAAAATACCTGAATCTCATATAGTTTAAATTAGCATCAACAACAACAGAACCTGTTAATGAGCCTGGCATTTGGTCTATATTCTCTAGACTTCCAATCAATCCGTCAGTATAGCTAACAATTTCATGATTTCCTACTCGTTCGGCCATCGCTTTAATGGATATATAATGATTTTTATTATCATGTCGAAAATCTCGAGTTTCTTTATCTTTAAGTTCAACAGCTTCAAAATACTTTTCCTTCATCTCATAAAGCTTGATAGCTATTTCCTTTTCTGCTTCCAAACTCACAACATGACTTCGCTTGATTGAATAACCTAACATAATAAGAATAGACACAAAGCCTGCAAATATCCCCATTAAATTAATAATTTGGCCCATAAATTCATCAGATAATTCATTTCCAAACCTTAAAAATAAGTTAACATATAAGCCATAACTATATAACACAATCAAGCTTAAAATTGATGATTTAACATTCATGCTTTTTAATTCAAGCCTTATTTTAAGCTTTCCTGCCAACCAACATAATATCCCGATGATAATTAATACAACAAAACTAGTTGATAAACTATAAGAAATTTCCGTTGACCGTAAATTTACATCTATTTGAAAAAGTGTTGAGATAAAACCAAAAAAGAGAGTAGCTATAAAATTGTTAAATACCAATACATTCGTAGCAATCAAAAGCAATCCAATTTTTTTTGTTAAGAAAAATAACACGCCTAGTGCTACTGTAATGTCTATTATCATATCAAAATCAAACATCGGATGAAAGCCAGATATTCTAAAACGCCAAATATCAATAAAAATCAAAATCAGAATGACAAGTCCATTAACTGTGAATAAGTGTTTTGGTTTTTTTAAATCAAAAAGAACCAATAACACCATCCATAATTTGGTTGATAAAAGTAAATAGTGTAATGCCAACATCTTAAAGACTTCTCCTTGCCTTATCTATCTTGTAAGCAATCCATGCTTCATGGATTATTTTAGAATTTTCTTTTGCAATTTTTACTTTCTCATGAGCTGTTCTGTGTTTCAAAATAACTTGATCTTTTTTTTCGGAGAAACCAGATACATAGTCAAAATTCACAAGGTTACAACGGCGCATGGAATAAAATCGATACTTTGGTAAATGCTTCTCCCATTGTTGAAGTGTCCATTTAGTCGGGTATGACATTCCATCTGAAAGATGTATATAAGTTTCATTTCCAACCTTATCGATATACCTAATCATATGTATTTGAAAATACATCTCTCCTATCTTCGTTATGTTAACAATAACGCCTCTAGTGTCTACAATTAATGTAATAAATTGTAACACCTTTTTTTTGATTTCTTCTGATGCATCTATTCCTTTTCTAATAAAACCAGAAGATTTAACTCCATATTCATTGCTGGCGACATCTTGATCTTTAAGGCTTGTTAAAATAATGATCAGCGGTTCTACTGTGTAATGTGTATTAGCCCATTTTGCAACGTCATAACCGTTCATAAGATTTTTTCCTAAATCCACGTCTTGCAAAATAATGTCATACTCTTCATCACTTGCTTTTAATGCTTCTCCACTGTGGTAAATACCAATTAACAATCGAATGTTTTCGTTTTTAAAGTCGAATTCTTCAACTAATTCCTCTATGATTTTTTTTATTTCTAATGCTTGTATTTTACTGTCTTCACAGATTGCAATTTTAATCAACTTCTCTATCATCAAATATCCCTACTTTAGCTATTTCTTTAGTTATGTCAATATTATACACTTTTTAGATATTTTTGTCGAGCACAGGTAGAAAAAAAGTTGTGTAGAGAAAAAAGTTGAAAATATATAAGAAGAAGTAAGCACTGTGGTAAAATTTTTTCACAAAAAAACAAGATATGCCTACTTCATAAATATTCTTGCTGTTAATTATCATTATCCATCATCAAATACAAATTTTTTTCGTAAGTTGTAGCATTGAAAAAAGAATTTCTTGTAGGTATCTTTAAAGATCCAATTGAAAAGCCATACAATAGTCCTGTGAATTAATCCCATTAACTATCATATAGCTCATTTTTCTAACTAAAAAGCTGTATAATTCTCACTAAATATCGCGATTATTATACAACCAATTCTGTAATAGAATTTATTTTACTTCAACAATTTTCATTACGTTGGTATTACCTTCACCAATTGGTAAACCTGCAGTAATCACAGCTACTTCTCCTGCTATTAATCCAGCTGCTTCTTTTGCTACTTTTTCAGCTTGAGCAATTACTTGATCGCCATCTGCTACGTCATCAACGATAACTGGATGAACACCCCAGTTTAATGCAAGTAATCTTGCTGCTTTTGCGCAAGGTGTCGCAGCAATGATTGGTGCTGATGGGCGATGCTTAGAAATGGTGCGAGCTGTTGATCCTGATTTTGTTGCAGCAACAACAACCGCTGCACCTAAATCTGCTACTGAATCTGCTACTGATAAGGCTACTGCACTTGATACATCACGCTCTGAACCAGATAATGCGCGAGCTGTCATTTCATCAAAGTCGATTTCAAGTTCTGCGCGGCGTGCAATTCTAGCCATTGTTTCAACTGCTTCTAATGGATATTTACCTGCAGCAGATTCTCCAGATAACATGATTGCATCTGTTCCATCTAAGACAGCATTAGCAACATCACTTACTTCTGCACGTGTTGGACGTGGATTTTCCTGCATAGATTCTAACATTTGAGTTGCAGTAATTACCACTTTACCAGCTGCGTTACTCTTGGCGATCATTTCTTTTTGAATCATCGGTACTTCCTCAGCAGGAACTTCCACACCCATGTCTCCACGGGCAACCATGACACCATCAGCTGCGGCAATAATTTCATCTAAATTATCCACACCTTCTTGGTTTTCGATTTTAGCAATGATTTTTGTATGTGTGTTTCCTTGTTCAGCGAAAATCGCACGAATAGCTTCAACATCTGCTGCACGACGAACAAATGATGCAGCTAAGAAATCCACTTCCTCTTCACATCCGAATACAATATCAGCACGGTCTTTTGCATCTAAAAATTCCATATTTAAGTTTACATTAGGAACGTTAATTCCACGACGATCTTTGACATAAGCATCGTTTTTAACAGTACAGATAATATCTCCAGCAGCTTTGTCAATTGCAGTAATCGTTAATTCAACATTCCCATCATCAACTAGGATTGTTCCACCAACTTCAACATCGTTGATTAAACCTGGGTAGTTAACTGAGAATTTTTCAGCTGTCCCTAAAACCTCAGCCATTGAAACTGCAACTGTTGCACCAGCTTTTAAATCCACACCGCCATTTTCAAAAAGGTTTGTACGAATTTCTGGCCCTCTTGTATCTAAAAGAATGGCAACATGCGTTCCTTTTTCAGCATTGATTTCGCGAATTGTATTAAAACGCGCACCTTGCTCTGCATGATCGCCGTGTGAGAAATTACAACGAACAACATTCATCCCTGCGTCTACTAATTTACCCATCATTTCTTTTGATTCAGATTTTGGTCCAATTGTACATACCATTTTTGTGTTTTTAAATACTTTATTCATTTTTATTTCCTCACTTTAAGTTTATTTCACTTGCTATTCAATTCAAGTCTTGATGATAGTCGTTTCAAGTATACATCATGATAATTTGCTTGTCAACTCGTAGAGTGATTTGTCAAACTCACGAGGCATCTCCAAGGCTTTGATAATATCAAAGTGGCGTAATTTGTTCTCAATAATCCCAACACAGCGTCCACCGATTCCCTCTTGTAAGAGTTCCACAGCATAAGCCCCCATGCGACTGGCTAATACCCGATCCATTGCAGATGGCGAACCACCACGTTGAATATGACCAAGAATGGTCGCACGTGTTCCAATGCCAGTTCTCGCTTCAATCTTCTCGGCAAGTTCATGAGCATCAGTTACATTTTCAGCAAGCACAACCAAGTAATTCTTCTTTCCGTTGGACTTCCCTGTCTCAATTTGCGTGATGATGCGTTCAATGTCTAATCCAACTTCAGCAACAATGACATCCTCAGCTGCACTACCAATGGCAGCATAAATAGATAAATCACCACACTCACGTCCCATCAATTCAATGATGTTACATCTAGCATGAGAAAAAGATGTGTCACGGATTTTATCAATGGCTTCAACTGCAGTATTTAAAGCAGTGTCAAAGCCGATGGTTGAATCAGTGCTAACAATGTCATTGTCAATGGTTCCTGGAAGTGCAATACAGTTAATTCCCATTTCCGTTAACTTTAACGCACCCATATAAGAACCGTCACCACCGATAACGACTAAAGCTTCAATACCATGCTTTTCAAGATTGGCAATCCCTACTTTGCGAACTTCTGGATCTTTAAATTCTGGCAGCCTTGCTGAACCTAAAAATGTTCCACCTCGGTCAATGACGCCACCAACATCTTTGTGAACGAGTTTTTTGATGTTGTCACCTACTAGTCCAGCATAACCATCATAAATACCGTAAACCTCAATATTAGATGACAAAGCTGTTCTAACAACTGCACGAATCGCTGCATTCATACCTGGTGCATCTCCACCAGATGTCAGCACACCGATTTTTTTAATCATTAAGTACACCTCACATTTACTGATTTTTATACAAAATACTCTCAATAGGACATTATACCAGTATTTTGCCCATGATTAAAGAGAGAAAACCAGGAAAGCGTCTTTCTTTTTGTATTTATTTTCTCAAGTGCAAAAATCTGACCATTTTTTTGAAAGATGGTCAGATTCCCATGGTTACTTCATTTTATTTAACAGGTTTGATTTTAAAGTTAAGGAGATGGGACTGATTAGCAGGGATATCAAACATGGCTTCGGGTCTAGCACCCCAAGAATCATCGCCACCAACGCCCATTTCTCTCAGGTTGATCGATAAAACTGTTTTATGAATTTCTGGCAATTCAAAGTGATGCTGGGCAAATTCCAGTTCATGTGAGGCATATGGTAACGCTGAAAAGCTTAGTGGTTGTCCAGGCACACCTTCAATACGGATTCCTTTTCCTAATGCGTTGGTTATATGAGCATAACGAACGCCAGTATGATTGCCGCAAGCTTGTGGCATCACATAGCCAGGTACATTATCGACAACCTTATTGGAATAAGTGCCATAAGGATTGCCAAATTCCCGATCTGCATAGGTTTCGTCAGGTCCATAGCCGCGCCATGTTAAATTTTCGAAATCTGCTGGGATGGAGAGGTCCATTCCAAATTTAAACATGTCAGCGATGTCTTCGTAGCCGTCATAACGCATGGTTACGTCGATTTCACCATGAGCATTTACAAAGTAAGTCACTGTTGAATAGGTTGCTGGTGTGGTGTGATGGTTGTACTTGAAAGTGGCTTTTAATCCTGCCTCTAGTTCTTCGAAAGCTTGTTCCTCACAGGTCGCATAAAGGCTGGCAATTTTCCATTGGGCCATTCTCGACTGCGCCTTGTGACCTTTATCATTATCGACTGCTGCACGCCAGAAATTCGGCATTAAAGACTGCTGGGGGTGATAAATGAAGTCATTTTCGCCATATTTCAATGAAACTAGGCGTCCAAATCCGCGAGAGAAAATAATTTCAAAATTATCGCCATTGATTCCTACATTAAAATCACCTTGCACAATATTAAATGACTTTACTTCTTGCGTGATATTTGTCGCTTTTGCATCAATGATTTCTTGTCCAAAGGCTACTTGATGATGGGATGGTGCGTACTCATTCACTTCTTTTGTATGGATTGAGAGTGTGATAACTGTCTCATATTCGCTTTTTGATGTGTCAACAGGTATTTTAAATGTCGTTGTTGCTAATGGTGCAAGGTCAAGTGCAATCTGCCCTGTTGCTACAACTTGCTCGTTGTGCTCTACTTCCCATTTCACGACGTATTCATTTAAGTTGGTAAAGTTATGCTTGTTGAAAATTTCAGCAACGCCATCTTTAACTGTAATTCTAAATGGTTGATAAGCACCTTTTACTGCTAGGGATTTTGTTGTTGGCTTTCGATCAGCAGTTACGATGCCGTTGGTACAGAAGTTGTAATCTGATGGGCGATCACCAAAGTCACCACCGTAAGCTAAGAATGGTTTCCCATAGCGGTCTTTTGACCAAATCACTTGATCGATAAAATCCCAAATGAATCCACCTTGGTACATGTCGTATTCATCTTCAAGTTCCACATAGCGATTTAACCCACCGCAAGAATTAGCCATGGCATGGGAATATTCACAGTTGATAAATGGCTTTTCTGGATTGCTTTCTAGGTATTCCTTGATGGCTGGGACTTTGGCATACATGCGGCTTTCCATGTCGCTAGTATCGTTAAAGGTACGATCCCAAACGACACCTTCATAATGGACAAGGCGTGTGTCATCTTGCTCACGGAAATAGTTGGACATTTTATAAATGACATCCCCTCCTCGGGACTCATTCCCACATGACCACATGATGATAGATGGGTGGTTTTTATCTCGCTGGAAGACATTGTCAGCACGGTCGATGATTGGGGCTAACCATTCTGGATGGTTGTTTGGGACAATATAGGAAGCGTCACGGACAGACTCACGCCCTTCTGGAATTTGCCATGTCCCATGAGTCTCCAAATTGGCTTCATCAATCACATATAAGCCATACTTATCGCATAATTCATAAAAGTAGCTGGCATTTGGATAGTGGGATGTCCGCACTGCGTTAATGTTATGAGCTTTCATAAATTTAACATCCCATTCCATATCGGCTTTAGTGATAGAGCGTCCTCTGTCAGCTGAAAATTCATGACGGTTAACTCCACGGAAGACTACCCGTTTGCCATTGATTTTCATCAGCTTATTTTCCAGTTTAAATTCACGAATACCAATCGGCTGACTGATGGCTTCTACCACTTCGCCATTCACTTTCAACTGCAATTCCAGGTTGTATAAGTAAGGTTTCTCTGCACTCCATAAAAATGGGTTGTCCACTGGTAAACTTATTTCTGGGGTTTCATTTTCGATCAATAATTTTGCCTCCACAACAGCATGACCGTTAACATCAGTTAGGGTCGCCCAAATTTCACCGCCCACTGCATTCGTAACAGTAAATGTCCCATTCACTTCTGCAAAATCATAAGTGGCATTAAGTGGTGTCCTCACAAAGAAATCATCAATATGGCTTGCTGGCTTTGTATACAAGTAAACATCTCTGAAAATGCCTGACATGCGCCAAAAATCTTGATCTTCAAGCCAACTGGCACTTGAAAAACGATAAACTTCCACAGCCAATTTGTTTTTACCATCGCGCTTGATATAAGGGGTTAAGTCAAAATCACTTGGGGTAAAAGAGTCTTCGCTATAACCAACAAATTCGCCATTTAGCCAAATATTAAAGGCTGTTTCAACCCCTTGGAAGGAGATATAGACTGACGCTGTCCAATCTACTGGCACTTCAAATGTTCTGACATAAGAAGCGGTAGGGTTAAATTTTTTCGGGATCATCGGTGGGATAATATCCTCGTGAGCATCCCATGGGTACTGGGTGTTGACATATTGCGGTTTTCCATAGCCCTGAAGCTGGATATGACCTGGCACTTCAATGCCGCTGAAATCCGATGTATCAAAATCAAGGCTTTCAAAACCAATTGGGCGGTCTTCTAGCGTCTCGCTATATGAAAATTGCCATCTGCCATTTAAACACTGTCGCCAAGACATCATGCCACCTGCTCTAGCTTCCTCTATTGATGCATAATAACGATGGTCACTTCTTCCTTTCAAGCGGTTAATGTTAAAAATTTCTGGATTTTCTAATACGTTCATTAGTTCTTTGTTGTTGTTCATATTGAATTTCATAAACTGCCTCCTCATTTTTCACTGTTTCTTAAATTTAATAATCGCACTGGCATAATCACCATTTAATTGTAAGTCAATTCCATGATACATTAAAAATGCGCCTGATTTGTTTCTTGTTTCAAAAACTTCCTCGTTAGAGTTTGCAAATAAATAGTCACCATAACGTGTTGTCATCTTTTTTGGAATTTCAAACACATAAGTTGCCTCAGTATCCAATCCTTGTAATTTGACACGGACATTTCCACGATCGATATTTGCCTGAGGTAAAAATATAAATAACAACACTTCAGCTTGGTAAACATATTCAAATAGATGATAATGATTTGTCGATTGATGCTCCAAACGATAGAAATTCCCATTTTGTACCGTCTGTCGAATCTCTTTATAAGCCGCTATAAATCCTTTCGATTCTTCCATTTGCGCCTCAGTAAAGTTTAAAATGTTACATCCCATTCCCAAGCTTCCCATCATGGCACTATGAAATTTAAATGGTAAAGGAACATTGCGGTAAGGATGATCCGTCACCCATGCCCGCATGGCTTTAATGGGATATAGGTAAGAATACGTCTTTTGAATTGTTAAGCGATCAAATGGATCTGTGTTATCACTTGTCCAAACATCATCAAAATAGCTTAAAGCACCATAATCCACACGTCCACCACCGGATGCACATGCTTCAATCAATACAGTTGGATATTTCTCTTTTATCTTAGCCACAATCTCGTAAACAGCTTGTGTGTGTTTAACCCACATATCACGAGAGATACCCGTTTGAGAGATAGGGCGATTCGCATCCCATTTCAAATAGTCAATGTCATGATTCGCGAGCAAATCATCAATCATCTGATAAATGAATGCCTGAACCTCAGGTTTTGTGACATTCAACACCAACTGATTGCGAGATGTATCATTCACACGATTTTTAAAATGATAAATCCAATCTGGATGATCTTTTAATAGCTGAGTCGGCGGATTCACCATTTCTGGCTCAATCCAAATCCCAAACATCATTCCTGAATCTTTAACTGCCTTGATGAGAGGATTTAGTCCATCGGGAAACTTTTCTCGATTAATGTACCAATCTCCTAAACCATCAGCATCGGAATTTCGATTTCCAAACCAACCATCATCAACAACAAAAAGCTCACATCCCATGGCTGCCGCTTTCTTAGAAAGTTCGATCTGTGCCTCACATGTCACATCAAAGACCATTGCTTCCCAAGAATTATAAAGAACTGGACGATCGCCACCTTTAAGAATATATGTTCTGGCATATGCATGCATTTGGTGACTCATTTTTCCAAAACCGTCAGCACTATAGCCAATAATCATTTCAGGAGTCGTAAAACTTGTACCACCCTCTAATACGATTTGACAATCATGAGGATTAAGTCCCATCTGCACCAAAGTCGTTCCATAAGGTCTCGGTTCGATAACCGTTTTGAAATTGCCACTCCATTTTAAAGCACCGAAATAAACATCTCCACTGGTTTCTGTGGCATGATGATCTAAAATAAAGAATGGGCTGTGGTGATGTGTCGAAATCCCACGGCGACTTTCCATGATCATTTTACTTCCACCAAGGGATTGCTTAAATTCTTGTAATTCTGCTAACCAATAACCTTTTGTACCTGTTAAAGTTAATGCTTGATGTGGCAGATGCATTTGCCCGCTATAAATGGCTTCAATTTCTATTTTTTCTGTGCCTGTGTTTATTATCGTCACCGAACGCTCAATCAAATCTCTATCTTCATATAGCTGATAATTCAGTTGGATGGTAAGGTCATAATGAATATCTTTTAAGTTTATTTTCAAGGTATTTTCATTTTGTTCATAGCTTTCATAACGATAAACAATGTCTCGTGTTCCATCTGCAAAATTAACCTTTAGACATTGCTCTTTATATCTCATGCCACCAAATACTGGGTATTCTTCCTGAACGATATCTAAAATCGGATCATTACTTGAGATCTCCGAAAGGACTGGAACATCTAAGTCGTTAATGTTGCTCATTTTTTTGCCCCAATAAAGATGACGAACCAAGCCATTTTCATCAATTGCGAAAGCATAAGTTGTCTTGTCCATCTGTAAAGCGAATAGATTTCTTTTCTGATCAATTGTTATTCCCATAGTTTCCTCCTCGTAAAATTTACTTAACAGAACCCATCATACCAGCGACAAAATGTTTCTGCAATGCAAAAAATACAACTGCTACAGGAATTGTTGCAAGGACTACCGCTAGCATAATCACACCAAAATCAGGCGTAAATCCTGCATTTAAGTTAGAAATTAAAAGTGGCAATGTTTGTTGCTCTGGTGATTGGATGACGATAAGTGGCCACAAAAAGTTATTCCAACTGGACATAAAAGTAATAATTCCCGCTGCTGCATAAGTTGTTTTCATTGTTGGCATAAAAATTTTGACAAAAATCCCTAATTCTGACAATCCATCAATCCGACCTGCTTCTAAAATCTCACGTGGAAACATTTTTGTACTTTGCCTGAAGAAGAAAATCAAAAAGGCTGTCGCAACCCCCGGCAAAATGATGGCACCAGGCGTATTAATCCCAACAAATGGAAGAGTTGTGGTAATGGTCGCAAACATTCTAAACATTGGAATCATTAAGGCTGCAAAAGGAATCATCATGGAACCAAGCAAAATATTAAAGATAACATCACGTGCTTTGCTTTTATAAATTTCAAATCCATACCCCGCTAAAGATGAAATAAATAGTGCCAAAACGGTTGTTATAATTGAAATTTGCGCTGAATTTCTAAAGGCACGCCCAAAATCAGTTAAGTGCATCATTTGCCGCCAATTTTCCACAAAATAATTCCCCGGCATCATGCGTCCTCCGGTTACATAAACAGATGGATTGGTCGTACTAATGATCATCCAAACAAACGGAAAAATCGAAATAAGTGCTGCCAAGCTCAAAAATAAATAAATTAAAACTTTTGTTAATTTTTTCATGACTTATCACCTGCTACTTTAAATTGAATTACTGCAAGGACCATGATCATCATTACAATGGCGTAAGAAACTGTTGCTGCATAACCAAAGTTCGGCGTTCTAACAAAGGATAGGTTATAAATATAATGTGAAATTGTTGTTGTTGCACCTGCTGGTCCACCATTTGTAATATTAACGACTTCATCAAAGAGCTGTAACGTCCCGATAGTGGAGGTAATTGATGTAAATAAAATAATCGGTTTTAACATTGGAATTGTAATTTTAAAAAATTGCCTTATAGCACTAGCCCCATCAATTTCTGCTGCTTCATAAATGGAGCGATCAATGTTTTGTAAGCCTGAAAGATAGAAAATCATATTATAGCCCGTCCAACGCCATGTAATGGCAATAATGATCGTAATTCTTGCAAGTGTTGGATTAGTCAACCATTCAAGGGGGGCATTAATCAACCCGATATTAAGCAGCAGGGTATTAACAGCCCCATTAAATCCAAATAACACTCTAAAGACCGTTGCATATGCAACTAGTGAGGTAATAGCTGGTAAAAAGATAGCTGTTCTAAAAAAACCTTTGAATTTCAAGTCTTTACGATTTAAAATAACAGAAAAAACGAGTGCTAATAAAATCATGAGTGGCACTTGGATGATCAAATAGGTGAAAGTGTTTCTAACTGCTGTTATAAATTCTCTATCTCGAAATAATCTTAAATAATTATCAAAGCCAACAAATTCTAAATTAATCCCCATTCCCGATTGCAAAGATAAGAAAAAAGCTTGAATCATGGGATAGAATGAAAATAAGGATATAAAAATAATGGCAATTGCAACAAAGCCCCATCCGATTAACTCATATTTTAGTTTTGCTCGATTCACTTTAGTGAATTTACTCATTTTACTAGAGCCGTTGAATGTCATTGGGTTATCTAACATGTCATCTGTGCTTTTCATGGGATTCACGTCCTTGGTCTAAAGTAAAAACTCCTAGACTTTGAAAATTCCAATGGCTAGTGCTGAAATCTTGCCAAGCCTTTGCACTTCCAAAGGAGCTAGGAGTATTAGTTTTTAGTTATTAAGCAATGACTAATTTAACTGAGTCTCTGCTTGCGTTTGTGCTGCATCTAAAACAGATTGCAAATCTTGTCCACCTAAGAAATCTTGCAGCGCAATTGCTAAAAGATCACCAATTGCATAAGTATGAAGTCCGAAATTAACCAGCGGAATCTCTGTTGCCCAATTTGCTATATCGTAGAAAATACGTTGCCCATTAAAGAAATCTACTTCTGTTTGATAAGACACTCCACCGAATGCCGGAATGAAAGTTCCCATTGCACCAACTTCAGTTAATAGCCTTTGATAAAGTTCAACATTCGAACCAAACGTTTCAGCTAAAAATCTCGCAGCTTCTTCATGACCATCAATATTTAAGACGTACCACGAGCTTCCACCTAAATTAGAAGCATTCACAGAGCTAGCATGTCCTGGTAAGCTTGGAATTGGAACGATTGCCCAATTTCCAGATTGGTCATCTGCTGCCATCACCGAAGGTGTAATCCAGTTTCCAGTTGGTACTGCCCATACATCACCATTATTAAAGCCTGCTACAAATCCACCCCAATCAGTGACTGGCAACCCTAATCCTTCTTCATTGATTCTCTCCAATAAACGGAAAATAGTTGCAATATACGCATTATTGGAAATATTTGGTGTCATACCATCCTCCTCAGTAAACCAAACACCTGCTGTTTGCAACATCACACGCATAAGCCCTGTATCGCTTGGGTCAAAGGTGATGAATTGTCTACCTGTTTGTGCATAAACTTCAATTGCAATATCAATGGCACGATCCCAATCAATATGGGTAACATCTGCGACAGTAAATCCTGCTGCACGATAATCCTCAATTAAAACAATTTTGGGAAGCTCCGTTGTCACGCCAGAAGCTAATTGTGTTGTTAAACGTGTGACGATATCATCTTGCGAACTTTCCATAATGTTTAAAGTAATCT
>Ga0131853_10000714_pt1 | contig 60072 bp, 66 predicted proteins | sample TergutLab28metaG_FD_92764 | JGI IMG/M metagenome (GOLD analysis project Ga0131853, IMG submission 92764) | Labiotermes labralis P1 segment gut microbial communities from Petit-Saut dam, French Guiana - Lab288 P1 (version 2) (version 2) | ecosystem: Host-associated > Arthropoda: Insects >...
TTTGTATATTTGTGAAACTACTCTCTCTTACAGACATTGGGATAAGTAGTGTCGAAAAAATTCCCGCGACAATAAAAACAACAACTAAAACGAAAGGATAATTTTTAAATAATCTGCCCATGATAAAAATATATCAAAAATATGTTTCAAAAGCAAACAAAAATACGTCTCGTTCAGCATTTTCCGTGTACAACATTGTCACGAAAAAGCAAACGCCAATGCAACATTATTGCAAAAATGGTCATCACATTATTTCAGAAACGCAAGCATTTTTTCCATAATGTTTTGCCTATTTTTCTAAATTCGTGTTTTTATTCTTTGGACGGCTTTCTATTTTCGTCTGTCCCTGTTTAGATCGTGGAGACTGCATATTATCGGCTCATAACTTGAATTAGGTGTGCTGTTTTGAGTTTGAGGCTTTTTTGGAATTTGCCGCTTTTTTAAGGGTCAATTAAGTTTTTTATTCTGTCCCTTAGCTTTGAATAGTCGCCGCCATTGGGGGGAGGCAACGAATTTAGGCTACGGCATCCGTTTGATAATCTTGTATTTTGAATTTGAATTTCATAGATTATTCTTCGATCCGACAGTGCCTTTGATTTGCGCTTTTAGCTTTTCTATCAATTCAGCCTTATCTCTATATTTAATAATAAATTTTTGCTTTAGGTCAAAATGTATCTTCTTAAAATCTGCCTATTGACAAGTCAAAATAACCTCTTTGCCTAGTGCTTCTCCGTAACCAGCTTCATAGTATCCCCACCTCTATGTCCTGTTAGGTCAGCAATCACAAATTTGCTATCTTTTATTTCGAACAAAATTTCCGTCATAATCCAGTTATTATGTGGCTTGTCTAAAATTGGATTAGGATAATATCCGCTCTCGACAATCGCTGTTTTTATGGCATCCAATATATATTTGTGCTTTAGATTAAAGGAACACGCAATAAACGCTTTTGTATTATTCGCATTATTCTTTTGCAATTCATAAACAACCTCATATCCTTTAGGTAAAATTTGAAAAATATATCCATGCAAAAACGAGCATCACATAATTGCAGAAACGCAAGCGTTTTTTGCATTATTTTAGTTTTTAGTATTTTTATTTATAAAAACATAAAACGCTAGTTAATTGCTTGACAGGCAAAAGCAATATTTGATACTATTGTAATATCTAAAAATATGGCATTATTTTCAAGTTTATCAGATAAATTAGGGCATGTGTTTTCTAAGATAAAAGGCAGGGGAAAGCTGTCTGAGCTAGAAATCAAACAAGCCATGCGTGAAATTAGGGTCGCACTGTTAGAGGCGGACGTTAATTTTTCAGTAGTCAAAGACTTTGTGGCTAAAGTATCTGAAAAAGCTGTGGGTGAGAAAATATTAAAAAGTTTGACTCCAGGCCAGCAAGTTGTCAAAGTTGTACATGAAGAGTTGATTGAGCTAATGGGCGGGGAGATTTCTAAACTAGAGGTTTCACCTAAACCTCCTACAGTCATAATGATGGTTGGTTTGCAAGGTGCAGGGAAAACTACCATGTGCGGAAAATTGGCTCTGCACTTAAAAAATCAAGGTAAAAAGCCGCTATTGGTTGCGTGTGATATTTATAGACCAGCGGCAATAAATCAATTAAAAGTAGTTGGCAAAAATGTTGGGGTAGAGGTATTTGAGCAAGGTACAGCACAAGTTCATAAGACTGCATCTGAGGCAATTAAACATGCTTTAAAGAATGGATTTGACACAGTTATTATAGATACAGCGGGGCGCTTGCATATTAATAATGAGCTTATGGATGAGTTGGTTGATGTTAAAGCTGCAGTTAGTCCAAATGAGATTTTGCTTGTAGTAGATGCTATGACTGGGCAAGATGCTGTTAATGTAGCATCAAGCTTTAATGAAAAACTTGCTGTAAGCGGTGTCATTTTGACTAAAATGGATGGTGATACTAGGGGAGGTGCGGCGCTGTCTATTAGGGCTGTTACTAAAAAACCTATTAAGTTTAGCGGTGTGGGTGAAAAGATGGGTGATTTAGAGCCCTTTCATCCAGACAGGATAGCAAGCCGTATCTTAGGCATGGGTGATGTGTTGACGCTTATTGAAAAAGCAGAGGCAAACATCAATGAAGAAGAAATGGCAAAGATGGAAAAAAAATTGCGTGAGAATAGGTTTACTTTAGATGATTTTTTGGTGCAGTTTGAGTCTTTAAAAAAGATGGGTAATTTATCAGAACTTATGGGGATGATTCCTGGGGCTAATAAGTTAAAACTAAGTGGTAAAGAGCTTGATGAGTATAGGATTATTCAATATCAAGCTATCATTAGAGCCATGACACCATATGAAAGAGAGCATCCTGAAGTGATAAAGGCGTCTAGGAGAAAAAGGATAAGCACGGGCAGCGGTACTACTATCCAAACAGTTAATCAATTATTAAATCAGTTTGACCAAGTCAAATTAATGATGAAAAACTTTAATAAAAAGGGTAATAAACTGCCGTTTTAGTATAAGGAGCAGAAAATGAAAGCAATAAGGATAGATGGTGAATATGGGAGTTGTTATTTATTAACAGGACAGATGTCTACAATATACGATTTAATTAGTTGTATATCTATAAAGCCTAATGAGTTTGTTAAGCTGAAGAAATTATCGAATACAAGATTCCCGTATTTTATAGAGGAAGACAGCAAAGAGGTTCATGTTCGTTTTGAGCAAGGGGTTGAGATTGAGACTGTAGATGTACAAATTCTCAAGCGTGAAGAATATACGAAACGGCTTATAAAAATTGTTAAAGAAAAATGTGGTGGTTGTCAGTCTTATGAAGATTGTGAGGATTCATTAGGGGAAATCGGAAACCTAGAGGGACATTGGACACAAATAGATTTAGATGGTAATTGCCGCTCTTTTCGGAAAAATAAACAAGGAATAAATTAAAAAACAATAAGACGGGGAAATTACCGTTTTAATACAAGGAGAAAAAATAAAAATGGCAGTAAAAATCAGACTAACCAGAATGGGAGATAAAAAATCACCATTCTATCGTATCGTGGTTGCAGATGCAAGGGTTTCAAGAGATGGCAAGTATATTGATTTAATTGGTACTTACAATCCTTTGACTAGTCCAGCTGATGTTAAAATTGACAACGAATTGGCTAAAAAATGGATAGCACAAGGTGCACAGGCTACAGATACTGTTAGAGTTCTTTTAGAGAAGGCAGGTATTTTAGAAGCTAAACCAAAGCCAGCTAAAACAGGTAAACTTAAAAATAAAAGTGAGGAATAATCCTAGATGGAAGAATTAATCAAATTCGTTCTGTCACACTTAGTAGATGACCCTAGCGCAATTGTTTATGAAAATAATGGGGACAAGTTTATTGTTAAAGTTCCTAAAAGTGATATGGGGCGAGTGATAGGCAGAAATGGGCGCATTGCAAAAGCAATTAGGACTGTATTAAAGGCTGCATCTAAAAATGGGCAGTACTTCAATTTTGACATAGTTGAAGCTTAAAATTTATGGAGAAATTAATCTCTTTAGGTCAAGTTATTAAATCTAGAGGACTAAAGGGTGAAATAAAAATCAAGCCTTGGACTGCTGATTTAAAACAATTTTTAAATTTTAGGGAAGTGTTTATCGGCACTACCCTTTTTTCCGTTTTGGGGGCAAGTATTAGCGGAGATTTTATATATTTAAAACTTGATGGAATTGAAAGTTTAGAGGCAGCGGAAAAACTAAAAGGAAAGGATGTTTGTATTGAGAGAAAAAATTTAAAAAATGCGAAGAAAGAAGAATATTTTTTAGCTGACTTAATAGGATGCAAATTTAAAAGCGGGGAATATAAAGGGCTGGTTATAGATGTGCACCAATATGGGGCAGCGGATGTTATTGAAGTTAAGTTGGACGGCGGGGGCAAATTATTGTTTCCGCATTTAATGAAATTAGGATTAAGGATAGATATTGAGGGGAAAATAATAGAGGCGGATAGTGATAAATTAAAAAGCGTAGCGGTGATAAATTAGTGAAAATAAAAACTTTGACATTATTTAAAGATATGTTTGGTCTGCTTAAACAAAGTATCATTGGCAGGGCTATTTTATCAGGCGCACTTGATTTTGAGGCGGTTGACATAAGAGATTATTCACTTGATAAACACAAAAAATGCGATGATATGCCATATGGCGGCGGTAGTGGAATGGTAATGACTGTTCAGCCGATAGTGTCTGCCACAAGGGCTATTGATCCGCAAAACAGAATGCGTAAAATTTATTTATCTCCAAGAGGCAGAGTATTTAATAATACGATTGCTAAAGAACTGGCAAAAGAGGATGGACTATTGCTTTTGTGTGGGCATTATGAAGGAGTAGATCAGCGTGCTTTAGACATATGCGGGTATGAAGAATTATCTATTGGTGATTATGTACTAACAGGCGGTGAGCTTGCTGCAATGGTAGTAATTGATGCTGTTTCAAGATTTGTAGATGGAGTATTAGGAAGTGATGCATCTAGTGAAGAAGAAAGTTTTTCTGATACTTTAGGCGGATTGTTAGAATATCCGCATTATACAAGACCTGCAGAATTTGAAGGGCATAAAGTGCCTGATGTTTTGTTAAGCGGCCACCATGCACAAATTAAAAAATGGAGAATGGAAAAGGCTAAAAAGATTACTGAAAAAATGCGTGGGGAATAAGAAATATTTTGTTAAGCAATTTTACAGCTTATTTTATGGTATGTTATTGTATAGTCGCTAAAGTTTACAAGCAGTGGATTTAAAAGCAAGAATATAGGAAAATATAACCTGAGAATAGCAATTAATATTTGATCATTGGTTTTGAGTTATATAAAAAAAGAGACTATAAGAAGAGACTATAAGAATTGATTTTTATAGTTTTTTTGATGTGAAAAATATCTATATCAGTTGAGATTATAGATTAATAATTTTATCTGCTTTTGATAAAATTTCTGTTATCTCATACATATTTGCAATTTCACCAATAGCCAATTTGTCTGTCAAATCATAATAGTTGAGGCAGGTGCCGCATGACAGAATAAGCACATCTTTTTTTAGTGTATTTAGTGTGTCAATAGTGTTTGAACCCATGCAGGTTAGCTTAACGCCTGAATTAAAAAATATAATATGAGTAGGCGGTATATCAAGTTCTGTGAGAGAATAAATAAAACTTTTAATTAGGATTTGACCTAGTTCGTCAGCACCGCTGCCCATTTTATTGCTGCTTATTGTGACAACTAAATTTTTGCTTATAACTGCTTGCATAACATCAGATTTTTTAATTTTTCCTATGTTTACCCTATAATCATTATTTGCAAGCTTTTCATAAGTAAAACTGCTAGAAAAACTTGCCGCTAATTTTTCTAAATTCTTAACAGCAGGCAAGTTATCTACACGCAAAATTACGCCTTCATTATTATTTTTTATTAGTATTTTTTTTGCTTCAATCACAGGTTGCGGGCAGGGCTTTTTTATCATGTTGATTTCAGTCATTTTTATGCACCTCAAATTCAATTTGTGCTTCATTTAAAATTGTTTTTACTGTTTTTATATCATCTATATTTAAAGCTATTCCGCAGCCTGCCCTAATTTTTGCAGGAATCGGCATTACGGTTACGTTTATGCCATTTTCAATTAGCATTCTCTCCGCCCTAATTGCATGGCTAGTAGAATTAAAACTAATGAGCATTTTTTATTATCTCCTTTAAAGCATTAACTGCCGTTTCAATCTCATCAATTGTATTAAAATACGAGAAAGAAAAACGCACTGCTCCTTGAAAATCTTGGTTGGTTGTCCCAAAAAATTTATGCATAAGCGGGGCACAATGAGTAGAGGCTCTTGTAGCAATATTATACTTATTTGCTAACTTCAGTGCCAGTTCAGTTGCTGTTAGTCCATCAATATTTAATGTAACTATGGGCAGCCTAGGTTTATTTTTTTCAAAATTCCCATAAATTTTTATTCTGTTTAAATTTTGTATCTCACCATAAAACGTCTTTAATAAAAGATTTTCCTTTTTAATAATATTATCTAATCCCATCTCAAATATAAACTTCAATCCTTCATTAAGTCCTGCAATACTATGTGTATTTAACGTTCCCACCTCAAACACATCAGGCATTTTATTAGAGTGTAATTTTTCAAAACTAGAATACCCAGCTCCGCCTGTTTTTATAATTTTAAAATTGTGATTGGTTTTAGTAATAATACCACCCACACCTTGAGGACCAAACAATGCCTTATGACCTGTAAAACAAAAAATATCTGCCATATCTAGGTCTACTGGAATACTTCCAAAAGTTTGACAAATATCTAAAATTAATGTAATATTTCTCTCTTTACATTTGCTATACAAAGCTTTTATATCTACAACATTTCCTGTAACATTTGACCCGTGCGTGCAAACTAAAAATCTTGTGTTTTCTTTTATGATTCTATCAAAAGAAGAGACTATTACACTTCCTTTTTCATCACAATCTAAAAAGAGTAGTTCTGCACCTGTTAAATATAAAGGTCGTAAAATTGAATTATGCTCTAAATGAGTAGTAATCACAGAATCACAATTAGCAATCAATCCGCCTATTACTAAATTAAGCGATTCAGTCCCTGATGAGCAAAAGGCAACATTTAAAGGGTTTTTTAGATTAATTAATTTTGATACATTGTTTCTAGCCTCATCAATTGCTAAACTAGCTTTATGTGAAAAGACATGTAAGCCTCTTGCAGCATTGCCAAAAGAGTGGATGGCGTCTTTAACTGCTTGACCCACTCTTAGCGGTTTTATTAGTGTTGTTGAACTGTTATCAAAATAAATCACGAGTTTATTATACCTTATTTATTGTTATTGTCAATCTTTTTGCTTGGGCTAGAAAAACTTGCCCAAAATATGAAATATTTTATATAGTGTACAACGACAAATGCGCATGCTAATATTGAGAGCCATAGGGCAAAATGAGCGAATGTATTAAGAAATTGGTTTTGAGTTATATTTGCTGCTATTCTAAAAGCTGTTGCACTTATAACTAGCGGAAAAGTAAACCCAGCATAGGTTGCATAAAATTTAATCCTAATTAGTGAAATCATTTTATATAAAACAAAGGCATAAATAAATAATGCTGCTATAAGCATAAAATAGAAAAGCGGATATGACCATTGCTGTGTGCCACGAAACGAACTAAAATAACCAACTACCAATAAACTCATTGGTGCTGCAAAAATTGCGATTGTCGGGCGGGCGGCTTCCATAAAATATTTTGCTGTTATCATCTTTAATATTACTAAAGCAAATATGATAAAATATAAAACTAAACCTATATAGAAAAATATTTGTCCTAGCATTATTAGTTCCATTGTAGGTGCGGTTACGCTTGCGACAACTATGCCGACTCCCACAATAAACCAGCTTGGATATACTGCATAAATTTTGAATTTTGGAATAAATCTAATAGCAAAAAATATCATTATAGCGCATTGCAGAATAAGTGCAATATACCAAACGATAAGTGCAAACAAAGATGCATGAGGGCGGATATATCCAGCTAGCAGCATAACTGCCATAGTTATTGTGGCAAGTGAGCTTAAAGGTATAGAGGTTTTCCATTCATCTTGCTTATGCGTATAGGTCAATTCTTGTTTGACATGAGAAAAATCAAAAGCAATTCTTAGAGCTACCATTATCAGTAAAAGTAGTGCCAAAGCACCTATGCTATAGCGGATTATACCTATCGTATCAATTCCAGTCATTTCAGGGCTTTGCGTAAATGTTGTTCTTAATACGTTTCCTAGTGCTGCTAGACCTAGTGCAACTCCCGATAAAGCAAGCGGAACACTTTTAATAAAATTAATAAATATATTTTTCATATTTATGGTGCTCTCCTTTAATCAACTACCGTTAGTTTAAATTCTCTAGCTATAATCTCAGCTGTTTTTTGCACCATATCGCCAGTATACCTTATGCATTGATCTTTGTGTTCACCGCTTGCTAAATCCATGCCTTTGATATGTATATGGCAACAAAGTGTTTTATGCATTTTTCTAAAAGTATCTTGCAATTCAAAGCATACTTCCATGCATTTTTGGCTTTTAGGGTCAGCTGGAGTTGACGGAGAGCTTCGGCCAAAGAAATAACCTAATGCTATGACGGCACCAGATACTGCACCGCACATGCATTTTGCTCTGCCAACTCCGATAGGGAAACCAGATGCTGTAGATACTAATGACAGAGGCATTGCAGGGTCAATGTGCTTGCGAATGGCTGACACTATTGCTTCACTGCAATAAAAACCGCCTTGTCTAAAGATTTCTTCAGCGTCTTTACGTATCTTTTTGATACTTATTTGCTTGTTCATTTTGGTTTACTTCCTTATTTTATATTTAGTAAAAGGCAAATAAAAAAGATGCCCTAATACTTATAGAGAAATTTTGTGAGATGAAAATTTGATTTTCAACAAAAGCACCAAAATTTTTCTATAAACAGGCATCTTTAAAAAGAAATTCTATTATAGATTGCTAGCTATTCATATTTCATTAGTTAAACAAAAAACCTTTGAAGTGAACAGCGTTTTGTGCTTTTAACTTATCTTTTAAGACCAACCTAGCCTTTGATAAGCTCACTCAAAGATTTGAACTAAATTTTAAAATAAATAGCTTCATAAACGTTAATATACCATTCATTTTATATAAAATCAACTAATTTTGACATTATTTTCAAAAAAGATTAAAAAAAGACTTGTCCATATCTGTTTTGTGGGTTATACTATAAATATATGCTTGGTCTATATATAGCTTTAATATTTGTCATTGCTGGCGGATTGATAGCATCCTATATTTTGTTTAAAAACAAAAAAGCTAGGCAGTTTTTGTATTTGGTTGCGGCTATTTGCTTGATTACTATTTTCTTTTTTAGATTCTTATGGGCAAGACCTGCTTTTGAAAATGTGTTTGCATTGCAATTTTTAAGATTTAGAAATCTAGGACATCCATACTACAGACTCAGAGTGCATGATAATGTAGAGCATATTTATCAGTTTTTATCGCGTCCTTTAGTATTTATATCGATGCTACTGATATGGTTTAATATGGCTGGTTTTATTGCAGTTGCTTTGTCAGCGTTTTTTAATATAAAAATTATGTCAAGATTGATTGCTTTTATTTTTGCGCCTATTGCGCTTTTATCTGCGATTTTCTTTTTTTCATCAAGTATAATGTTGGCGGGAGAAAATGCTTTAAACGATTTTAATATTCATATGCTGTTTTTTGCGTTAGAATTAGGATTGGTTTTAGGATTGTCAACTATTCATGCATTATATTATTTTAAGAGTGGTCATCATAAAGATAAGATTATAGCTAGAAGAGAATGGAAGGCAATAGCATGTGTATTGCCTGTTATGCTGCTAGTGACTATGCCTAATAATGTGCTGCATGTGATTTTTGGATTTGGCTCTATTCAAACTTCTACTAATTTATCATTTAGTCATAGACTGCTTGTATATTTTTCTTTAATTGTTCCGTTTGCATTTTATTTCGGAATTAAAAAATTAGATAGTGTGCTTAATAATCGTATAGCTAATGCCGCTAAGACAGAGCAGGGTGCAGAACAATATACTAAGACTAACTATGATTATGTCACAGATTTTAGAGGTTCTTCAAGAGAAAATAATGACTTTATAAGGTATTGTCTTATTTTTATTTCAGTAGCTACTATGATTGTTTATTCTGAAACTATTTATTTTATTAACCTAGGAAGGGGAGTGGATAGGTGGCCATTGCATTTATGCAATACTGCAATGTTCATTGTTCCTGTTTGTTTGATTTTCAAATTAAAAAAGTTTTTTTATTTTACTTTCTTTATAAATGTATTAGGTGCGCTTTTAGCAATGTTAATGCCTGATTATGGTCAGATTTACAATCTTTCAGCTCGTTTTTATTCATATTGGCAAAATCACTATTATGCGTTTTTCTTGCCTCTATTGTGTGTGGCTTTAGGGGCTTTTGAAAGACCCAAATTTAAACATTTCGGCTGGTCAATGATATTTTTCACTGGTTACTTTATATCAATGCTGTTTATAAATGCTTATACAGGTGCAGATTTCTTCTTTTTAAATAGCGATTTTATTATCGGATTTTTCCCAGACGGTTGGATAGTTTTAATGGACGTGACAATATCTTTTTATCTTGGTAATGTCTATATGAATTTTTATATACTCTTTCAAGCAATTTTCTTTGTAGTATTTTTTGCAGCTGCCGCTCTTATGTGGCTTTTGTATGAATACTATTTTAATGCATGGTATCGTTTAAAAGAATTGTTTTATAGAAAAAAATGTATTAATATGGATACGATGGCTTTAATGTCACAATATAATCTTAATGATTTGTCAGAACCAATAAACCTACAAGGAGAGGACATGCTTAAATTAATTGATTTTTCAAAAAAATACGGCTCTAACAAGCATTTTGCAGTAGAAAATGCTAATTTAGAAGTAAGTGCGGGCGAGATTTTTGGATTTTTAGGACCAAATGGGGCTGGAAAGAGCACGATTATAAAAAGCTTGGTGGGGTTGCAGCCTATTACTTCCGGTCAAATGCAAGTGTGCGGCTTTGATGTAGAAAAACAATCGATTGAGACTAAAAAACGTATTGGGTATGTCCCTGACCATTATGCATTATATGAAAAATTGACAGGGAGAGAATATGTTAATTATGTGGCGGATTTATATGGGATAGAAATAGAGAAAAGGGATGAATTGATAGAGCATTATTTAAATATTTTTCAATTAGCTCATGCATTTGATTCTCAAATGAGGACATATTCTCATGGTATGAAACAAAAAATTGCTATTATGGCGGCTTTAGTACATTCGCCCAAAGTGTGGATATTAGATGAACCTTTAACAGGGTTAGATCCAAACAGTATTTATCAAGTCAAACAAATTATGCGTGAGCATGCCAAAAACGGCAATATTGTTATGTTTTCATCACATATTATGGATGTAGTTGAAAATATTTGTGACAAAATTGCTATCATAAGAAAAGGCAAAATTTTAGTGCAGGATAAACCAGTGGTTGATATTGTGCAAAGTGGTATATCTTTAGAAAATTATTATATGTACACTATCAAGCATGGTATGCCGCCTGAAAATAATGACCAGATTATTAAAGAGGGAAATACTTTAGCTTTAGAGCAAAATTAATGCAAAATATTTATTTGAAAAACTTAAAAACGCTTATTTCTATGCAGCTAAAAGAAAAACTTGGCGGCAAGGGGATAAAAGATAAAAAGGCATTTTTAATGAAAGTAATGCTGCCTATTTTTGCGTTTATCTTGTTGACGGTTTTTGCGTTTTTGCTTTTTTATGTCACTTATCTTGTGGGAATTTTTGACCCAAATTATATTCCTGTTAATGTTTTGACATTTATTTTTAGTCTAATGATGTTATTGTTTATTATTTTTACAACCTTTTCATTAGTTAGAAATCTTTATTTTTCTTTTGACAATCAAATTTTAATTACTTTTCCTGTATCAAGCGGACAAGTATTTATATCAAAATTGACAGTTTTTTATATTTTAGAGTTAAAAAGAGCTGTTAATTATATTCTTCCGCTGTTTATTGGCTATGGCATAGTTAATTCTTTGAGTGTGGGTTATTTCTTTCTATTGCCTGTTTTCTTTATTTTAATATCAGTTATACCTGTTATTATAGCTGCTTTTTTGTCTATTCCTTTAGTCTTTTTAATAATGTTTTTGCGCCGCTTTAAGCTGCTTCAGCTAATACTTGCCGCTATAGCAATAATAGGCTCAACATTTTTAGTATTTTATTTAATTTCTTTGATACCAGAGCGTATAAATTTCTTTGCACAAATTAGAGAAAATACTACAGCAATAAGAGAATTTTTTGCCAATTCATCAAACTTTTTTATAATTTTTGCGCTTTTGACTGAGATGGCAACAGGCAGAGTGGCATTTGGATATCATACTGTAGTCACAGGCAGAAGCACTGCAATTTTCTTTAGCACTTTAGGTATTTGTATTGCGCTTTTGACTGCAGCATATTTTATTATTCGTCCGCTTTATTTTAAAATGGTATCATCTTCAAGGGAAAATAGGCATGTTAAAATTAAAAAACCTAAAAAAAATGTCAAACTAAAATCATATTTTTCTATCTTAAAAAAAGAGGCGCTGTTAAGATTTAGGACTCCTGCCTCACTTGCTTTCACTATTATAGGTGTTATTATATTGCCCGTAGCTATGTTTTTATTAAATCGTGTTTATGGCGCATTTAATATGTCAGATTTTGGTGACCTAATAGCTTTAGCAACAAACTTTTTGATTTTGACATTAATTATCACTTCTCAACATGTGCGTGCGGCTTCTATTTTTTCTTCAGAAGGCAAAGCCGTTTATTTGTTAAAAACTACTCCTGATACATTAAAAGCAAATGTTGGCGCTAAAATGTTTTTTGATGTGCTATTGGCATCTATATCATTGCTTATAGCAGTCATTATTATAACAAGGTTAAATGACTTATCAAGCTTTAACGGGCATCTTATCTTTTTTAGTGCTTTATCTTTTATGGTGGGTCATATTTGTTGGTCTATAGAACTTGATATAACAAATCCGCAGTACAATAAAATTGTTGACGGAGTACATGAGTCTAGCAATATCAATGAAAATAAATCTATGATAATTGCGCTTATAATCTCGTTTTTAATTTCAATATTTGCAACATTTTTAATGATTAGAGATTTTAATACTGCTTGGATAAGAATCGCTTTAATTGCAGCGGCTTTTGTTTCTATACGCACATATTTATTAGTTACTAATCTAAAAGTATATTTTAAGGAGATGTAAAGGCTATGAGAAAATCTACAATTTTAATAGTTTCAGTTATATATTTTACTTCTATTATTGTCATTATATTTTTTGGTTTGCAATTATCTGCTATCAATGTGCCCATTTTGGTTGAATCAGTTGAATTTTATCAAGTAGAGGCTAATGGCGAAATTTTACATGAAGGTGAATTTGATAGATTAGAGGATAATACAAAGACGCTGATTATAAGCACAAGAGATGTTGAATGGAATGCGAATGGTGAGTTTATTGTCTTATTAAGATGGAGATTTACACCTTATTATGCTACTGAAACCACAATGAATATAACAACACTGGCTCCTGATGGTGTGCAAATCATTAATAATCAGCAATCTCCGGCACAAATTGTGTTTTCAAATTTAAATTCTGCCAGGATAACAATTTCAGCTACGGATGTACCAGGGACAAGAGATGAAATTTTATTAGTTTTTGTTTATGTATAGCAAATTGTTTAATCGTATTAAAAAATTAATAATTAACATTTTATGGTAAAATCGTTGACATTATAGATAAAACATTATATATTTGTAATATCTTAAATAAAAATATCGGTTTAATTGGAATACTAATTCCATAAACATACAGGAGAGAGAATATGAAAAAAATTAGACAAGCTGTTATCTCATTAGGATTAATCTTAGTTTTGGCTTTTGGCTTTTTTACATTTACTGCCGCTAGTTGCGATATAGAGGTTATAATAGAAAATCCGATTAATCGTATAGAGATTGAAGTGCCTTATACGACAGTATATCGTGATGAGGAATTTTCTTTAAGCGGTGCATTTATTACTGTTTATTGGGTAGATACAAACAGAGCCCCTCAAACTGTTTATTTTACCGATAACAGGGTTACTCATACACAAATTAATCCTGCACTTCCAGGTGATAGACAAAATTTAAGAGTAGATTTTGTGTATACTGATTCAGAGGGTCGCACACATAATGCAAGTGCTACAATAAGGATATATATCAGAAACAGGGCGCCTGTTGGTCCTACTCCTACTTTAAGTATTGTTGTTTATGAATTGCCGCAAGGTCTAAGGGATTTTAATTTAAATACTATCCCGGACAACAATGCTGATTTTGACAGAAGATCAGGTTTTATTGGACTTGAAGGAGATACTCCTGATGCTCCGATTTATTATATCGGTGCGCAAAATGATTTTAGGTTTTTCCCTAATATTACAATAGTAGATGAAGAAAATAGATTGGCAACTTTTACAGGTTTTTATGAAAGCAATATAAGAGTATATAAAAGAGTGGTGACTGATGATACAGGTGTAGATCAATATGTTTATTTAGGTGATGATTTAGATAAATATGTGGACATAGATGCAGGAAACGGTTTGTTTAATTTTAGTGAATATGCTATAAATGAAAATTATTTCTTTAGGATAACACAACAAATTGCTCAAGTTTATGATGTTGCTGCACCAAACAGAGAGCAGTTTTTCAATGACAATATCTTGGTTTTAGATAATATTAGAATCATTGATGCTTTCAATGCACATTGTATAGAAGATTTAAGCCTTTTGGACAACAGAAACACAATTGGGCATTGGGATAATGATGTCAACAACAATTTTTGGGCGGATGAAAGGTCTGACATACAGATGAATGGATTGGTATTGCATAATAATATTACACTAACTGATAATGACATTCCATTAGGATTTTTCTATAATCAAGACAGGACAAATGGGTTAAGAAATCATTTAAGGCATCAAGCATTATTTTTAAGAGTGCATGATGACATAGATACTCCTTTTGTATTTGTGGGTAATTATTTTACTGTTAACTCTGAAGAAGTTTCTCATGTTACTCATTTAGATGCAGACTTACACGGCGTAGGACCGCAAGGATCTAGGACACCTATTTCTAGAATTAGTTTATTTGCATTCATAGGAGTAGGGAATTCAGAAGTATTAGCAAAAAATGTATATGGAATTGGAAATGCGCCAAGAAATGAGCATCTAATTAATGCAAGAGGATTAAAATTTGCAAGAGGCGAAGGCAATATTACATTTGAAAATATAGTAATCACTGCTCATACAAAAGCTTTTGACATATTGCCTAATTCATATATAAATCCATTTTTAGGCAGAGTAGTCACGCTTAGGCAAATTAGGTCATTTGATACTTGGCAGCAGTTTGCTTATATACAACAGCATGATGTAAATATTTATGACAGTATTGTATTAAGAACAGGTGGTCCTGCACTTTTAATTGTAGAAAGGTTTCATGATGAAACCAGCAATGGTATAGTTATGACTGAAGGCCCTAGTGTAAATATGTTCAATACTCAAATTATAAATTATAATACTGCAAATGCTGCTTGGTTTACTTTATATAATTTATCATCAACTATAATGCAGTTTTATGATGTTGATGATAATTTCTTAAGACCTATGCTTAATAGGACTATGATGCGTCCTGGTGTAATCTATGACCAAATTAATTTTGTTGCATTTTCTAGTGTATATACTTTAGATGGTCAATTAAACCCAAATACTGCCCAATTAAGAAGCACATTAACTTTAGATGGCAATTATCTAATTAATCACATACAACATGTGCCCAATAATCCATTAATTGGTATGGGTTTGCCGCCGCTTATAGTGCAGCATAGCTTGCCGCTTCCTCCATTTCCGTTCAATCAAACTACTTTCCCTATTTCTCCTAATCATATGTCTGTGTATGTAAATGCTCCTGTCGGGGGCGGAGCTTTTGGGGTAGCGGTTACTTTGCATAATTTATAAAAGATTTAAAAAAGACTGATGAAAAAATAATTTTCTGCTAATCTTTTTTTATATGAAAACATTAGACAAGCATGTTTAAATATAGTATAATCCAAACGTTATGCAAAATTTTAGTTTTATTTCTAGCACAAGCGGAAGCATTTCTAGTCCTGGTGAGATGTTTTATAATTCGTTTATAATTTTAGCCATGATATTGCTTTTGGCTGTACCTGCTTTTATTTTAAGAAAATTAAAGCTGTTAAACTCAAGTTGCTTAAAGCCTTTAAGCGTAATATTGCTATATATTTGTCAACCGTTTTTGATTATTAATGCGTTTGCTAGGTCAGGAGTAGAGCCAAGCGGAGCGGTAGCAGTTAATTTAATAGTTGTTTTTTTATTAGCAGTAGTCACGCATATTGTACCTTTTGTAATTTTGCAGTTTGGAGTTTTTAGGACAAGCAGTAAGCTAAAGATTGCTAATAATAAAGATATGCTTAATCCAGAAGCAATTATAGAGGGCAAAGATGACGCTTATGGAATTGCTAAAAAAAGAAATGGTGCGCTGATTTTTTTAGCAGCGTTTGGAAATGCAGGATTTTTAGGTGTAAATTTTATTCAAGAACTTTTTGGCAGTGATCATAGAATGATAATTTATACGGCGGCATTTATAGCAGCTTTTAATATAGGTCTTTGGACGCTTGGTGTGTATATTTCAACAGGCGATATAAAAAAGATTAATTGGAAAAAAGCATTTTTAGTACCTGCTGTTGTGGCTGTGCCTGTTGGTGTATTATTGTTTTTTGTTCCGCAAATTAATTTCTTGCATGGTGCAGGATTTGAAAGGACGCATATGATTGGGAGGGGTGTTACATTTTTAGCTGATGCGTCATTGCCTTTATCAATGTTTATAGTGGGAATACGCTTAGGCGAGGTTTCGTTTAAAGAACTTATGACAGATAAAAAAGTGCATTTAGCTAATGTGATAAAGCTTGTTGGTGTACCATTGTTGATGCTTGTAATCATGCTGCCGCTTAGCCTTATGGGTGTGTTATCTAGTATTGACCCTAATAACTATTTTACTATAGTTATAGTGGTATTTGCAGCAATGCCTGCAGCAGCAAGTGCAGTGGCTTTTGCTGAAAGGTTTGATGGAGATGTGCAAACTTCGGTTAAAGGGTTTTTATTAACTACGATTCTGTCCATAATTACTTTACCACTCATATTAATGATGACTATGGCGATAATAGGTTAGCCATAAAAGGAGAAATCAATTATGAAAAAAATATTAGTTATAATAGATATGCAGAATGACTTTGTTGATGGATCATTAGGTACAGATGAAGCACGAAAAATTGTACCTTATGTAGCCAAAAAAATCGAAGAGTATAAAAAAAATGGTCATGAAATAATTTTCACTAAAGATACTCATGACAATAACTATTTAACTACTCAAGAAGGCAAAAATTTGCCTGTTTGTCATTGTATAAAAGGTACTAAAGGACATGATATCGTATCTGATTTAGATTTTAATAATTGCAAAATTATAGAAAAACCGTCATTTGGTTCTTTTGAGTTGTCAGAAAAAATAGCTGCTATCAAAGATTTATCTGAGATAGAGTTATGCGGTTTATGCACAGATATTTGTATAGTATCAAATGCATTAATCCTAAAAGCAAAATTGCCTGAAATTATCATTACAGTGGACTCTAAAGCGTGTGCGGGAGTGACAGTAGACACCCACAATGCTGCTTTAACAACCATGAAAATGTGCCAAATAAACATTTTAAATTAATTTCTACAAACTAATTTATTCAAAATAGTTGACTTTTAAACTTTCTCTATAATATAATTATTGTGGAGGAGTTTTTAAATTATGAAAAATCTATCAAAAATTTCATTAATCATTTGCATCACACTGTTTGCTGCCTTTACTCTTTTTGCATGTACTTTTAGAAATAATTTTCGTCCTCCGCAATTGCCAACTCAAGTACAATTTAATTTTAATGCAATCAACAACGGCACAGAATATGAAATTGCTGCTAGCCCTAACAGCAATATCATAGGGGGAATAATTATCCCGTCCACTCATAATGGTCGATTAGTCACTCGCATTGCAAACAACGCTTTTTTTAATCAAACGCAAATAACCAGCATTAATCTCCCAGACACTATCACGCATATAGGAAACTGGGCGTTTAGAAATACTGCCAATCTAAATCAAATCAATATCCCAAACAGTGTTACATATATAGGAAATTGGGCTTTTAGAGAATCTGCTATGCTTGAACTTATTTATATTCCTTCTTCAGTTATACACATGGGCAATTGGGCATTTAGAGATGCCAATAATTTAACGATATATACAGCGCATTTGTCTAGACCAGCAGGCTGGGCAAATAGCTGGAATCAATCTAATCGTCCTGTGGTTTGGGGCTATATTCAAGAAGATTATGTGCCAACACCTAATCCTACACCAGATCCTATACCAGGTATTTTTAGTTTAACCATAATAAACGGTTTTGTTTCGGATTATGATAATGCACGTATTTTTTCTGTTATTTTTGGTGCGAAAGTTACTATATCTCCTGAATTACCGCAATATGTCGTTTTTGAAGGATGGTTTGAGGGAGACTATATAAAAAGTTTTGATAAACTGCTTGAATTTTACATGCCCAACAGAGATTTAATTTTAACCGCAAGGTGGACTGAGGTTGAAGAATTACCACTCATTAGACCTTAGACCCCCCACATTCTCGCATCAAACTATACTATCAATGGCAGCAGGCTTTACCCATAATTTAATATTAGATTATGACGGCAACATTTGGGCATGGGGGATGAATCAACTAGGACAGCTTGGAGTAGGTATGGATTTTAATTTTGATGGATATATCAATACTGCAAATGAAACATTAATACACCCTGTATTAGTCAACACAGACGGCAGGATGGACAATAATAGGATTGTTTATATAACGGCTGGCATAAATACTAGTTTTGCTATCGATGAATATGGCAATCTTTGGGGGTGGGGAGCAAATACTTTTGGTAATATTGTTGATGGTGCTGGAGGGCAAAGTCATTGCACTCCAGTATTAATCAATACTAATGGCAGAATGAATAACCATAGAATAAAAAGTATAGCTGTCTATCATTCTACGACAATAGCATTAGATGAGTATGGACTTATCTGGGTATGGGGTCATTTATTTTGGTCGTTTGGGTCTGGTTTTGGTGTTCACTCATAATTAATTGTGGATATAGGCAGCAATATAATAACAAGCATAGCCATTGGCTTTGGTGTATTTTTTGCGATTGATGAAAATGGCAGACTTTGGGCGTTTGGCAATAATGAAAATGGGATGTTAGGATTAGATTCAGAATCCGTAGGGGAAATTTTTAGAAATGCTGTTATAGTTAATACTGATGGCAGAATGAATAATAATAGAATAGTGAGTGTGTCTGCAGGAGAGAATCATGTATTAGCATTAGATGAATATGGCAATGTTTGGGGATGGGGATATAATGAATTTGGACAGCTTAGAGATAAGTTTATAGGTGAAATAATATATTCACCTATATTATTAGCGTCATATCTTAATAGAATTATCAGCATTAAGGCTTCGGTGCTCTCAAGTTTTGCAATTGATTATTATGGCAATTTATGGGCATGGGGAGCAAATATATATGGTTGTTTAGGTGATGGGACGATTGAAAATAGAAGTATAGCTATAAGGATAAATACTAATGGACGAATGAAAGGCAGAGCAATTTTTATGATTACTGCGTATGATTTTAATATGATGGCAATAGATGAAGAGGGTATTATATGGGTATGGGGTTGGGGTGCCAGAGTAGTTTTAAATCTAAATGACTATTATGAACGCAATATCCCAAGAAGAATACAATTTAGTACATTTTGTCATGCTTTAAATACACCATATTGAAATTTAAAGCATATATTGATTTGAATTCAATTTTTATGGAGAGAAAATTAATTATGCACAATAAATTTTATACAGATTATGGTCCTATGCCTTTTGCTATTGATATCAACAAGGCTGCTTTAGCAAATGATACATACAGAACTGTACTTTGGACGGGACCGCACATGCAGGTCACGCTTATGAGTATACCAGTCGGTCAGGATATTGGATTAGAAATTCATTCAGACAATGACCAGTTTTTAAGAATTGAACAAGGCAATGGTGTTGTACAAATGGGAAATTCTAAAAATAATTTATATTATCAACAAAATATTTATGAGGATAGTGCCATTTTTGTGCCTGCAAATATATGGCATAACATAACAAATACTGGCAATATTCCGTTAAAGCTTTATTCAATTTATGCGCCGCCGCACCATCCATGGGGGACAGTGCATCAAACTAAACAAATAGCAGAGGAGATGGGAGACTAAAATAAATTTATAAACCACCTATTGAAATAAAATCAATAGGTGGTTTATTTTTTAGTTAATAAAATGATTTGACATTTTTATATTGACTATATTAAACTATTGTTAAAGGTAATAAAGATAATGAGTACAAAAATATATTATTTTTCTGGGACAGGCAATTGCTTATCATGTGCAAAACAAATTAGTTCTAATATAGAAAATTCTCAAATTATATCTATTCCAAGCGTTATGCATGCTTCTCCTAAAAAGGGGAAGATTGAAATTACTGCCGATAAGGTAGTGATTATTTTTCCTGCTTATGCATATTTAGCACCTGTAATGGTAAAAAAATTCTTAAAAAGAGCCGTCATTAAGTGTCAAAATGTATATATATTTGCTTTATATGCAACAAAAACGGGTGGGGCACTTAAGCAAGTTAGGAAACTAGTAAAAAAGGCGGGAATTAAAAATATTTATGGGGCAAAAATAATAAGTGTAGAAAATTATGTGGCAATTTTTGGTTTTCCTAGTGTAGAAGAAGTTGAAAAAAAGTGTGCTATGCAGTATGATGAAACTAATTTACATATAGAGGCAATTAAAAATAGCGAGACAAATATTACTAAAGGTTTTCATCCATTGTCGCCTATAATTGGTTTCTTTTTTGGGTCTTTAGGAAGAAGGGTATTAAAAACAAGGTTTAAGGTGCTGGATACTTGCAATGGGTGTGGTGTTTGTATGAAAGTCTGCCCTGCTAAGTGTATTGTGATTAAGGAGGGCAGAGCAAAATTTAAAAAAGGGTGCGAGCATTGCCAAGGGTGTTTTAATTACTGTCCTAAAAAAGCACTTAAATTTGCTAAGATTAAGTCAGATTCTGATAGATATCATAATCCTAAAATTTCTACAACTGAATTTTGTGATTATCAGTGCGGCAATGAAAAATGCGAATAAAATTATCTTCTTCTGCTTGCAAGCTTAGAAAATAATCTTAAAAATTCCATATATAACCATACAAGCGTAATCAATAATCCAAATGCAGCAATCCATTCGTATTTTTTATCCAAGCCACCTTGTACAATCTGTGTCATTCTATCTAAATCTAACAAAATCATAAGTGAAGCTAGTACAACCATTATAATAGATATACCTATTGAAAACCAACCGTTTCCATAAAACAAATTAGATAAACTAGCTGAAAATAAACTAATGATAAACATCAATAAATTGACTACTATTGCTGCAATTAAGGCTGAAATCATAAATTTTCTAAAACCTGACCCTATCCTTATTATACCTGTTGCATATAAAATCATCATTATGCCAAATACTCCGATAGTGGCAAACAGCGCTGAAAAAACTTCTCCGCTAAATCCTAAAGACCAAAACATAAGCGCAGTGAATCCCATCACAAACCCTTGCGCAACAGCATAGATGCTGCCTGCAATTTTTGTGGCATATGGATTTAATATAGCAACAAATGCACATACGATAGATACTATGCTGCTGCCAATCAGTAATCCAATTAATAGTCCTATATTGCCTTGCTCTATCAAAAATACTGACCCTATAAATGACCCAACAGCGGCAATAAAAGTTAGTACAATAAAATAAATACTCTTTAAAGCAATGCCGCTATATTTTGCCGTGCCAACACTATCTGTTTCACAATACATTCTTTGCACTCTTGATAAAGCAGGATTTGCACTTCTAAAAATCATATAATTTTTCTCCTCAATATTATAATATCACCAAAATTAAAAAAAAGAAACATTATTCAGTTAAATTTCACAATAAATGCAAAATAATGGAGAGTAACTATGACAAAAAAGAATGTTAATGCAGTGATAAAATTAAGTCAGGCCAAAAATGAAACTACAAAAAAACAAGGTTCAATTAAAAGAACAGGAGTGGCTGCATTTTATTTTGCTATACTTTGTAGTGTTTTTTTATTGCCGTTTGCAGGCGGATTTTTATATCTTGGCATAGATTTAGGACTTTTAAATGATCATTCAGACGGCATATTGGTTTTTTATATGTGTTTAGGCATAGCCATTATGTTGGTGCTTATTGTTTTAATTTTATATTTGGTGCAGATTATGTTTAAAATAAAAATATCAAGATTGGTTAAGGATAAAAAGCCGTTAAATGCAAAAATAATAAAAGCAGAAAAAGGTTTTGGACTGATGCCATTTTTAGGAAACAGGACAAATTTTAGTAGACTAATTTTTGAATATGAATATTATGATGCTAATTATCAAAAAATTCTAGTTAAAACAAGATTTTTAAAAGAGGATGAGGATAGATTTTATGAAGGCAAGGAGTTTTTGATATTGTCAAGCGATGATAATAGGTTGAATTTGATTTTGAATTAATTTTAAGAATCTAAATTTAAATGGTTGCTTTATTGTTTAAAAAATGTTATTATAAAATTATGAATAAAAACAAAACTAAGAAATTATGGATAACAATGCTTGCTTATGATCTTGCTAGTACAAATACGCTGGATTTTTATGCAAGAGCCAGTAAATATGGTATTGAATTAAGGCTGTTAGTGGCAGATCTTTGTAAAATTGTTGATGGAAAGCTTTATTATTTGGGGGAACTCATTTTAGAAAAACCAGATATAATTTTAGCAAGAGATAAAGTATTTTATAAAACTTTTGCTAATTATATTTATGGATTAGGCGCAAGGGTAATCAACATACCGCCTGGCAGGACTTTAGGTTTTGATAAATATTCAGCGCATAAGTTTCTTGAGGATAAGGATGTGTTGCAGCCAAAGACTATAAGGCATATGCAAATGTGTGATTATCAAGATGTAGTTGCTGCGGTGGGTGACCCATTTGTAGCTAAAACAATAATCGGGGCAGGCGGGACGGGGGTATTCTTGATAGAAAATGAAGAGCAGTTTAATAATTTATTTAAAAAATATCAAATCAAGGATTATCTGTTTCAAGAGTATATCAAGGCATCACACGGGCATGATTTAAGAGTTTTTGTGATAAACAATCGTGTCACGGCGGCGGTTAGGCGTGAAGGCAAAAGTGATTTTAGAGCGAATTTGTCGCTGGGTGGCAAAGGGACAGTTGTAAAGCTTTCTAAAAAGCAAAAAAATACTGCGTTGAAAGTTGCAAGTTTGCTGCATGGCGAGTGTGTAGGTCTTGATTTTTTGTTGGATGGTGACAAGTTAATTTTTTGCGAAGTAAATACTGCACCGCAAAATACTCTTTGCTGGCTGCCTGGGCATGAACTTGATCACAAATTTGAATTTCATTGCATGGATTTAATCAATGATATCTTTGATAATGAATTTGGATATAAACCAAGCAAGAAAGCAAAATTGAAAAATAAAGGGTATTAAACCGATAGGGCGGGGACATATCGCCCCAACGCCTTTATAAAAAAAATATGTGGTTGATAAAATTTAATAAAAAGATGCACCGATAAAAATTTAGTCGGTGCATCTTTTTATTTTATGACGGTATATATTTAGGTGGTTTAAAACTCTTTATTTTAAAGCATTTAGTGGATTATTATCATGTACTTTATCTTTGACTGCAAGCACTGTACATAAGGCCTTTGAGTGTTTAATAAACATGCTGTCATGCCCTACGCAAAGACCAAACACAATATTAAATTCAGTTTTGCTTTCATTGAATAAATCCGCCTGTGCAATTGGATTGCAAAGAGATAGTTTGTTTGGATGTTTCAAACCTATTTTTTCATACGATATTGCTCCAATTTTACACATTGTTGATATCACATCAAAACCTGCATTAACTAAATAATCATTGGCAATTTTAGCTTGCTTAGAAAAGGCTTTGCAAAAAGCAAATCCGATTTTATTATAATTCATTTTTTTGCAAAATAAAACTATTTCATCAATACGTGATAATCCAGTTTCTAAAGTAATTTCAGCTGCAGCTTTTGCGACTTGAGCATATTGACTTTTATATTCTTGTATCCATTTTGGATTTTGCTCATAGTTAGGGCAGCGGCTAGGTAGTTTTTCAGGATTTAAGGCACAAGCTTGAACTCCACATAATGCACATTTTAGATTCATTTTAAAATCTCCTTAGAAAATAAAAAGCACAAGATGTGTCAAAATATTTTTAAAATATTTTGCTTTATAAACTCATCCTGTGCTAATTTTAGTGTGGTGGTTGGGGGTGGATTCGAACCACCGAAAGCGAAGCTGGCAGATTTACAGTCTGCTCCCTTTGGCCACTCGGGAACCCAACCAAGTTTTAAGTTATACAATCGGGTCGTCGTTAATTTATTATCGACGACCCGACCATTTTTGGAGCTGGAGATGGGATTTGAACCCGCAACCTACTGATTACAAGTCAGTTGCTCTACCATTGAGCTACTCCAGCAAATACAATTAATTCATGTATTATCTTGGCTAGTATACATAAGATAATTTTATTTGTCAAGAAATTTTATGCCATTTTGCCTTTTAAATTGATGATTTTTAAAAAATTTTGCAACAAATAAATTTAATTTAGTGGCTAAATTAAATTCAGTTCATATATTGCATACAAGGAGAAAATTTTTTTATGAATAACCACTATCCATTTATATTAGAGCCGTTGCCATATGCATATAATGCTCTAGAGCCGTTTATAGACGAAAAAACTATGCATCTTCACCATGACAAGCATTTGCAAACTTATATAAATAATCTAAATGCAGTCTTAAAAAATTATTCTTATCTTCAAGATTGGTCGCTAGAGCAGCTTTTATATTATATTGATTATCTTCCTATTGAAATTAAAGAAACAGTCAATAATAATGCTGGTGGGGTATACAATCATAATTTATATTTTGCTTGCATTTCAAATGATATTAATTTAAAAAATCCAAACATCGCATCAAATTTAATGCAGCAAATAAATGCTCAATACGGTAATTTTGACAATTTTAAAAATGAATTTAAAAAACAAGCTTTAAGTGTATTTGGGTCAGGGTATACCTGTTTAGCATCTGATATTAAAAGACAGCTATACATACTAAATACAAAAAACCAGGACACCATTTTGCCGTTGAATTTGAAACCGATTTTTCTTATTGATGTTTGGGAGCATGCCTATTATTTAAAGCATTATAATGTGCGAGCTGATTATATTGATAATTGGTTTAATATTTTAAATTTTAGCCGTGCAGAACAAGTTTTTAATTCAATAAAAAAATAGATATTCTATTAAGCATAACATGAAATAAAATTCACTTTTTTTACAGAAAGTGGATTTTTTATTAAAACTTTGGCAGATACTACACTTATGATAAAAAAAGATATACCAATAAATGAAATATTTAATTATGAAGAAAAAGAGATTAGGATAAGGGAGATAGCTAATGACTAAAAAGAAAATTGATGTTAAACATCAGTCTAAAGATGAGGCTAGAAATCAAAGATATAACCAGTATGTAAATGCTGTTACTCCTCAAACAGGCACAGCAAAATCACTTTTTCATAGCTTTTTAGTAGGCGGATTAATTTGTTTAATAGGTGAAATTTTGTTTAACTTAATTAGGGCGCTTTTTCCTGCTATGAGTGAAATAATGGCAGGGCATTTAATGGTAATGGTATTGATAGTTGCTGCCATATTTTTGACTGGATTAGGGATATATGATGTAATGGCTAGAAAAGGCGGTGCAGGAATGTTTTTGCCTATAAGCGGCTTTGCAAATGCGATGGCAAGTGCGTCAATGGAGCATAAAAGCGAAGGTTTGATTATGGGAACAAGTGTAAAATTATTTAGTGTAGTTGGACCTGTTTTAGTAAACGGAATAGTATGGTCATCATTGGCTGGTTTAATAAGATTGCTGTTGCCATAATATTATTCTACACATAATTTTCAACATTTTAAAGTCTATCACGCATAATATTTAAAAATCTATTTATAAAAAGGATATTTTTATGATTTTACACAAAGGAGAAAACTGTAGGTTTGTTATTAAGGAACCTGATATTGAGTTAATGTCACCTAAAACAAAAAAAACTATACGTCATACTAACGATATTAAAGGGCAGGTAACAACACTTTTTAATCCTGTTAGTATTCTTTCAAAAAGTTCTGTAGCAAGTTCTAAAGAGGCGAATGGTCCAATAGGAAAATATCTATCAAATGTTTTAGAGGATGACAAATGCGGAGAAAAAACATTTGAAAAAGCAGAATTAAAAATGTTAACTATGGCGGTGTTAGATGCTTTAAATGATGCTAATTTATCTGCTAAAGATATTGATCTATTATTAGCAGGGGATTTATTAAATCAAATTACATCTTCAAGCTATCTTGCTAGAGAATTAAAAATTCCTTATCTAGGTCTTTATAGTGCTTGTTCTACCATGACTCAATCGCTTGCCTTAGGTGCATGCCTAATTGATAGTGGTCACTTTAATACAGTTGCTTGTGCAACTGCTAGCCACTTTGCTACTGCTGAACGACAGTATCGTTATCCGCTAGAATACGGCAATCAGCGTCCCCCTTATGCCCAATGGACAGTCACAGGCGCAGGCTGTACTATATTAACAAGCGATAGTATGATTCAAAATGATTCTAAACAAAAAATGCAAAAAATCACGCACACCATAATAGGTAAAGCAATAGACTATGGGATAAATGACATAAATAATATGGGTGCGGCAATGGCTCCTGCTGCGGTGGATAGTATGATGGCTTTTTTTAATGAGAAAAACGCTTCAGTAAATGATTTTGACTTGATTGTGACTGGAGATTTAGGTAAGTTGGGGTCTGATATTGTGCGGGATTTAATGCGAGAGAGAGGGCATGAATTGGGGCAAAAATATGTTGATTGCGGCAATTTAATTTATGACGTTAATCAAAGATGCTATCAAGGAGGAAGCGGTGCAGGCTGCAGTGCTGTTGCATTAAATTCATTTATTTTAGACAAGATGGCAAAAGGTGAATACAACAGAGTTGCTGTTTTTGCGACAGGAGCCTTAATGAATCCAACTATGTGTAATCAAGGTGAGAGTATTCCGTGTATTTCTCATGGAGTAATTATAGAAAACCTATAATCTCAAAAAATCAAATTATATATGATATAATATATTAGAATATATATATAATTTAATATTCTATCACACATAATCATTAAAAAATTGGAGAAAAAACGTGAACGAAACTCTAAAAATGCTATTAGACTATGGAATAGTTTTTATAATCGGCGGTGCATTTTGTGCTATTGCCCAACTTTTGATTATCAAAACCAAGCTTACTCCTGCTAGGATTTTAGTTATTTTTTTGATTGCAGGAATCATTTTAGAGGGAGTAGGTTTATTTAAATATATCGTGAATTTTGCGGGAGCTGGCGCTAAAGTCCCCATAATTGGCTTTGGTGCAGCATTAGCTAAGGGTGCTATAGAATATGCAAAAATATATGGGATAATGGGAGCCTTTGCAGGCGGGCTCATAGTCACAGCATACGGCATAGGCATTGCAATAGTCACAAGCTATATAGTCACATTAATTTTCAACCCAAAAACTAAAAAGTGATTAAAGTGCTTGACAAAGATAATATTCCTAGCAGATATACGGGAATATTTCAGCCCAGTACAAGGCATATCCTTAATCCGTTTATCAAAGACGGCAGAATTAAACATACGCATATATCGACCAAGTTTAGAAAGTTTGTGACGGCGATATAGCGAGTTGTAGCAGTTAAAGCAAGCAAGATAAGCTATGATGTCTTTAGGTGGAATGAACGAATAAACAAAGTCTAAAGGTCGTATAAAGTTTTTAGGCTTTTGTTTTATAAAAAAGATTATCAATGTTTTGGGCGTAGAGTGATTCGGGTTACTTGTGTGATGGGCGGAGCGGTTGTTTTTGAAAATCTTTTCTTGGCGGACATTGCAGCTTTATGGCTGACAAAAAAGGCATAGGGGTCGCCATTAACTGTTGTAAAGTAAAAGTTGTATGCGACAGGACTTGGGATGTTGTAAAAGCAAGTGATTATTTTTTTTGCCATATCCGTTGCTATTTCTAATTTGGTTGCATCTTTCTTTGTGTAGCCGTAATCTGTTACATCCTCAATAACAAACAGTTTTTTGTTTTTAAGTTTAATGGCATTAGGGTGTGCCTGCTTTAAGTTTTCTAAATATGATTTAGTCTTTTTAAGGTGTGCCTGATAAGTGGTTCTAAAATTATCTGTAAGCAAATCGGGGTGGTAATCAAAATGGGCTTTTGCAATGCCTTTTTCTTGTTTTGCTAGGGCTTGACGAAAAGTGCTACCTTTATTGTTTCGCCGATATGAATCAATTTCAAAGTGTTCAACAATTAGCCCAAAGCGCTCCATTATGGCATAGCCATCGGGTTTATCAAAAGAGGCGTATCTTGTTCTTCTTCCATCAACAAACTCACTAATAAAATCCCTATCTTCTTTTGTGGGTTTGCCATCTTCGTTGCATGGGAAAACAATGTTGAAGCACCGCCTTTCGTCAAGTGCATCATTTATATATTTATCAAAGACTCTTGTAAGTTCATCCTTAATTTTCACAACTAATATTATATCACATTAAGCGGCGATTGTCAAAAAAATATATGTGATAGAACATTATTTAAACAGTTGTTTTTTACAAAATAATTTGCTATAATTTAAGATAATTCGCCACAAGGTAGAAATACTATGACATTCAGTGAAAAAGCACAAGCAAGAGCGGCTGGTATGAGATCAAATAAGAGATGGTAATTTTTGCAACAATTTTATTGTTATAATTTTATTGAAAATGTGTTGACATAACTCTTTTATTGTTATATAATAAAAGAGCTATTTTATTTATGGGGCTGTATTAGCTTTCGACGGTGTGGAAAATTTTTAAGGGTGTATGCCGAAGCGCCCGCTTCGTTAAAAGGGCATAAATTAAACGCAAACTCAAATAATGTTGTAGCTAGCACTCCTAGCTATGCATTTGCTGCTTAATATTTAGCAGTCGTGCTTATTGATATTTCTATCGGATTAATAAGGGCGTCAAATTAGATAGAGAATGTTGTGCTGGATTTAATTTTTGTTTAGCGCAAGGCATTTAAAAAATTACTTTGAGTGTAGTTGTTTCTTAATTCTTCCACTCAATAAGATTAAAAGAAACTAAGCATATAGAGCCTTAAAAAAAAGCTATATCGGACCCGAGTGCAATTCTCGGCAGCTCCACCAATCACACATATGTCCGCTAGAGTGTTTTTAGCGGACATATGACATTCTGTAATTCGGCACACTTTTTTTGTGAGTTGTTTTAGAGTGCTAAGACAAATGAAAAACGGGTGTTGAAAGACTAGGAATAATCAAAACACGAAAAGAGCAAATGAAAAGGAGAAAACATGAAAAAAATAATGAAGATAGTAATAATTGTCGTTGTCGTGTGCCTATTTGGGACAACCATTTTTGCATGTGTTATTACGCCTGATCTTGAACCACTGGAGCCTAAACCCTGTCCGTATGAATATCTGTATAACATACCGTCGGCTGATTATATTCCTTTACATACTGTGACCTTCAATAACTATGACGGCACCCTTTTGTCAACCCAACGCATCAGCAGCAATCAAAACGCAATTCCACCCCGTGTACCTCGCCGCAGAGGATATCAATTTACAGGTTGGAATTATTCCTATCAAAATATTGTTGCCCCTAGTATCTTAACAGCCCAATTTGCAGCCGCAACTGTTCCTGAATTTACCTTTCGCCAAGTTGTACTTCCTTTTATCTATACTTCCTCTATGTATACAACCACCATTGCTTCTGATTGTTCCAGTTATATTTTTCACTCGTCATCAAATACAAACAAAATATACCGCATAACAGCACGGGACTTTTCGGTTGATTATATTGAATTTAACCTTAGCCCAGGTGCTATTGCCTACCATAATGGGGAATTATATGCTACTCTTGCACGCCGTCCGTTTTTTCAGCCTCAAGCGCAGAATGGCTATGTTGCTATAATAGACGTGCAATCTTTTGAAGTATTAGACACTCATGAAACAGAATTAGTTCCATTCTCAATTGCTGTGACATCAAGCGGAATAATTGTCATAAGCAATGCTGTCGGTCAGTGGACAGATATCCGTGCATACAACCGAAACGGTGAATTAATTTCTGAATCTTTCATTCGTCACAGTTCTCCGATAGTCTACAATGCTTTCACAAGCAGAATATATTTTGTTACTACCGATATATCTCCCCGAAACTTATCAGCCTTTGATATAGATGAAAAAGGCAACCTTTCATTCGCAATTGACTCGCCCTACCATGGCGACCATATTTTAGGCACATACTTAAGCATATCACCTTCAGGAGAAAGCATTTTTAATGGCTTTGGAAATGTGTTTATTGCCGATGATTACGGAAGAGATATGCGATTTAGAGGTTCTTTAGGCTTTGACACACAAAATTTGGACAGAAGCGGAAATAACATAAACAGCATCGCCTTTTCTGATTGTGGCAGAGAGTTTTTTATCGCTCGTCATAATGGCGACATCTATTCTTATGAATACTCCACATTTAATAAACTTGGAAATTTTACTATTGAAGGACACCCCTTATTTGTTTTTGTCGACCAGCACACACTTTACACAATATACTCTTGTGAAAACGGTACTTTATTCATAAAAAATATCTGCATTTATTCACCTTGCACAAATCTAATGCCTGCTCACATTACAGTGCATCCACTTTCATTAAATAACAACAGTGCCCGCTTAAACGGTCTAACAAACACCCATATTTATGCTAACCCATGGGTATATAGACATGTTGTAGTATATACTCAATTTTTTGATAATCGTGCTTTTATTGTCGATGCTCAAAACAACTCTCTGCATATCATCGACAATATTAATCTAACCCAAACCGTTCTTAGATTCAACCACTCCCCAAACTCACTCCGATTTTACCGTTATCAACTTTTAGTTGGGTTTGGAGTTAATGGAATAGTCTCTGTTTTTGACTTAGAAACTTTTACTTTTTCTCATAATTATTTCGTTGGTTTAACCTTTGGCGACTTTGCACTTGGTGCAGACAATCATTTTTATTTTGCTCCGGGAATATGGTTAGGCGGAGCGTTTAACATTTGCAGAGAAACCTTTCAGCGAAGCGAGGGGACAATGACCTCAGATAATGTCGCCCGATTTACCATCCATCCAACTCGCACCATGCTTCATTTTGCTAATTCTGGTGTGTCTCCTCAAAATATAATTACCATTGTATATTATGATGGGCAGATTTCTAGAGTGGATAGCTCTCGTTATCATGGAACTCACCAAATTGGCAATCGACTTCGCATCTCTCCTTGCGGCACCTTGATTTTCACAAACAACGGCAGCATTTTTTCTTCTCATCCAAATCGTGAACAAGATTTGATTTTCCAACGAACATTCACTAGATTCAACGACATGACATTTTGCACGACACGAAACCAAGCCTTTGTGGCAACAAACAATGCAATTCGTGTGTACGATTTAACCGCGCTCAAGTATATCGGTTCAATTGTTTCTACTCATAGTGTGCGGGAATTATCTATAGTAAATAATCAAATAATTGCTATTTCTCACACAAGCACCAATCGCTATTTAGAAATAATAGCACTATACACTTAGAAAACAGAGAAACCCTAAAAACCCTTTCAGGTGTGTTTTATTATTAAAAATTTGAAGAAGAAGATTTCTGCAAATCTACGGACGAGGGTTCGGCTCCATACCCAAAAACATGGGGGCGAGTCGGACTTAAACATCGTCCACTTTTAATGCCATATTAGGGCAAATTTGTAATTGAACTGTTCGAAAAGCCGAATTTTTGTGGGGAAATAAAAGCAAAATTAAATAATATCGTTGTGCGATAAAAGCGACCTAAAAAAATTCTCAAAATTAATTAAAATCTTTTTTATAATTATTTGGAGTATAAATGAAAGAAAAAATAACTATAACAAAAAAAATCATATCATTAATTTTAATTCTATTTTTATTTATTCCTGCAATGTTAATTTTTGCTGCTTGCAATATAAATAATGACAGGGATTTTTTCCGTCTTAGCACAGGCGGACGACATACTTTATATATAGACAATGCTGGTAATCTTTGGGCATGGGGAGACAATAGTCGCTATCAACTAGGAGGATTTAATCCTACTGGCGAACTTGATCCTGTGCATGTGAATACTGGCGGCAGAATGAATAATGCTCGCATAGTGTCTGTTGCGGCTGGATGGGAGCATAATTTGGCTATAGATGAATTTGGCAACCTTTGGGCATGGGGGCAAAATGATAGAGGACAATTAGGTGATGCAACAACTACAAATAGAGCTACACCTATTCGTGTGAATACAGGCAATAGGATGAATAATGCTCGAATAATATCTATTGCAGTTGGAGGGAGGCATAGTTTGGCGATAGATGAATTTGGTTTTCTATGGTCATGGGGAGATAATGGGGAGATAATGTAAGCGGAACATTAGGTATTGGAACAACAGATTGGGGCAGTCTTATTCCTGTTAGAGTAAATTATGGCGGCAGAATGAACAATGCTCGTGCTATATCTGTTTCGGCAGAGCATGTTTCAAGCTTTGTAATAGACGAGTTTGGCAACCTTTGGTCTTTTGGATATAGTAATTTTAGTCAACTAGGGACTGGAGTGGGACCAGGAATTCATAATACTCCTGCAAGGGTAAATTATAATGATAGAATGAATAATGCTCGCATAAGATATGTTTCAGCGGGAGGAGAGCATGCCTTAGCAATAGATGAATTTGGCAATGTATGGGCATGGGGAAATGGCAGGTATGGACAAATAGGTGACGGGGCATATGGCAGAAGGGACCGCCCTGTGCAAGTAAGCGGTGATGGGAAATTTAATGGGGTTAGAGCTGTTTCTGTATCGGCGGGAAGTCAAGCTTCCTTTGCTATAGATGAAAAAGGCAGACTTTGGTCTTGGGGGCAAAATAGTGCTGGTCAATTAGGCGATGGTACAACTACAAATAGAAACACACCTATGCAAATAAATACTGATGGCAGAATGAATAATGCCCGCATAGATGTTATTTCAGCTGACGGTCCTACAATTGCCATAGATGAATTTGGTAATCTTTGGGCATGGGGAAGCAATTGGTATGGTCAACTAGGAGATGGAACAACTGAAGGGAGGTCCAGTCCTGTGCAAGTAATCATACTGAATTGATTTAAGTTAAGAAGAATGAAATAACCCATACGCTCCAACAACACGGGAGAACAAGCTGAGGTTCGGCTCTCTTCCCAAAAACGAGTGGGACGGGGAGTCCATACTAAACATTGTTCACTTGCAGCTTCACCATACAAAACAAGGAATCATAAATTTAAAATGAAAAAAAGACTTATAATGTTTATTTTAGTAGCTCTTTTGGCTTTACTGCTTGCTGCTTTAGTTCTTGCAGCTTGCGACATAGAAGAAGAGTGTGATGTTTATTATGTTGCAAATCCCATAACATCCGTTTCGGTTAGCTTTAATTATTTGCGTTGGGAAAGTGATATATTTTAGATATATTTTATCACCGTGTATACTTTTATGACACTGCACTAGAGGAATACTCCAATTTTGAGGTTACTCTCAATCGTTTGCATTTGAATGATATTCCATATTACATATCACAAGTGCGCATATCTCCTATAGGAACAAGTGCAACTAATTATCTGTCTACCATTATAAAAGTTAATCATGAGACGGCATCCGTTAATTTGATAGATAATGTTAGGGTATCTTACAATTTTTTAACATGGGATTATTTATCCGATGACGATTTTTCTCGCACTATTCATTATTTTTATATTGCAGGCAAATGGCAACGCACAATTAATCAATGGTCAAATTCAATGCACATTCCTTTTATTCCTAGTGAGGTTACGGCTTTTCGTATCTCGCCTAATGCTGTAGGAAGATTTGATGAAAATAATTTTGTATTAACTTTAACACACAATCCGTCTGTGGATATAGAAATTTCTATCGGCGAACAATTAATTGGCACTATCACAGCTTCTAGCAATCAAAGTCGGAACTGGTTTAGTTGGGCTGCAGATGCATATCGGAGCGGAAATAATATTTATTACTATCAAGATGGCAATTGGGTATTTTATGGTTTGAGGGTAAGTGCATTTTATTTGCAGGGATTGCCTTTTAATGCCACTCACTTACGCATTGCTTCACGGCATAGAGCAGCTAGTTTTGATGATGAGACAAACATTTTAACATTGCAACATTTATCACCAGTTGATATAGAAATAAAGGTTAATCCTATACAAAGACTTAATGATATTAGATATTTAAGAGTTGTTGATGCTGGGATGCTTGCTATAGGAACTGGCATAGGAATTTCTTGGAATAGTAATTCGTGGCGTGATAATATATACTTTTATCAAAATGGAAACTGGAATTTTGGATTTGGCTTAAGTTTAAGCAGGTTTAATATTGCAGAAATACCTAAAGATGCCTCAAGGATTCGTATTGCGGGAGCAGATATTTTTTCTGAATTTGATGCGGCAACAAATACACTCATTTTGACCAGATATGATGTAAAAGATATTAATATTGTCAGGAATTATGTTGAAGGACCGATTATTCAAGCAGTATTGGACGGAGATACCTTGACCTTTGTGGGCAACTAGTCAAAACTTGTGGACTGATGGAGCACTCATTAATCTAAATACACTTGCTTTATAGTGAATAAGTCTTTTAAAAAAAGGAGAGCAAATAATATGGATATAATTTATTGGATTGTGATGGCTGTATTAATATTGATTATTTTAGTTCCAATAATTATTAGATTGGCATGGCGTAGTAAATATGCAGATCAATTTAGAAAAGTTGAAGTGGGTATGACATATGATGAAGTAATAAAATTTTTGGGTGAAGACCCTGATTTTGAAACTAATGCTGAGAATATAAAAACCTGCACTTGGGAGTGGTATCATGGCGGAGGAGGACGAAGGGTTATTATAGGTAGTAAAGATACTTATATTATTACATTCAAAGATAATATTGTAATATCTATTCAAGAAATTGTTTGATTAGATTATCTATATTTTAATTAATTTGCTAATTATAAAAGTTGTATTATTAATATTTTTTTAAAAAGTATCTGTTTAAATTATATTACAGGTATTTTTTCATTTTGATTTAATATGCTTCGAATTTATAAATTACAAATATAAATATGTGAAATTTTTAAAATTCTTTATTATTTCTCTATTTTTTCTTGACACTAGTCGATTCTTATGATATATTTAGCTGTAATTATTGAAAAAGTTGGATATTAGCTTAGCTTTGTTTCAATAAATTATATATCTGGAGTGATACCCAAGTTTGGCTCAAGGGGCGTCCCTGCTAAGGACGTAGGCTGGGAAACTGGCGCGAGGGTTCGAATCCCTCTCACTCCGCCAATAGGGATTAAGGTCGAACTCCGTCAAAAAGATATGATAGAATATATCTTTGTCGACGGGGTTGCGGGCTTAGTCGCATTTAGAAAACGAGAGCAGATTGATTATTCAAATTACTATAATGTTAGGGATGAGCAAGGCAACTTTGCGAAAGCACAATAATTAAAAAAGCAGGTGCGAAAAATAAAATCGTACCTGCTTTTATTTTGTAATAGTTGATACTCTAAAACGGCAAATCATCATTAGGAGCAGGGGCAAGCAGTATTTGCGTTTGAGAGTAGGATTGTGGTTTTAGGTTAATTTCTTTTCTCACACCGTTTTTGTCGAACTCATAAACCTCGTCAATTCTAGCTAAAAATGCTTGCCAATCGGCAGGTTTTTCTTTTTGAATATTTGGGTATTGCTCTTTAAGTTTCCAATTTGAGATAATGTAGACAGTATCATAACAAACTTGGCGAGGATAATTTCTACCTCTAATTCTCTCAACATAACCATCGGTATAGTCAAGCATATCGGAGATTTTGAGCGAAGAGCGAAACTCATCAAGGACTAAAATTTTCTCGCCACGATAGCCGTCAATCCAGCCAAATTCATAGTCGGTGGTGCGGTAGATTTCATCGGGTTTGTGAGAGGACATTACATAACGGGTTTTGCCGGAGCGTGTTTCACCGCTAATGTAGATGACTTTAATTTTCTTCCATTCTTTGCTGTTGGAGCGGATATGGAGCTGACGGAGCATATCAATATTTTTATAGTAGCGGAAGTATTGGTCGGGATAGCTTTCCAAAATCTCCTCATCAGTTGCACCATCAACTATCATTTGCCTAATCGCAATAATATCACTCCGCTTGCCCTGCTCTTCATTCACATTTATATCACCATTTCCAAAAATTTCACCGACACGAGTTTGCGGTTTTGTGCAATAATCATAGGCTTCTTTGCGAGTGCCTTTGCGTTGCTCTAGGTGGCAGTTGGGGAGTTTTAATTTGAGAGTAGAAAAGCGAATCGGGGTCAAATTTTCAATGTAGATTTGGTAATGTAAGTATCCTTGATTGCCGCCTTTTTCGCCCCTTTCAAGTTGACCAATGTAGGTGTAGATGGATAAGATTTTTTGCAATTCCTCTTGTGTAATTTTTTCTGCACTTTGGGTCAGTATCCAGCTTCTGCTTTGGGTGTCTGTTTTCGGCATAAAAATTTGCTCCTTGTAATTAAGTTTTTTTGTGTTGTATTTCTGTGCTACTGCTACAGAAGTTCACATAAGGGTAACACTAGAGCCTTATGTGGGATTTAGGCGGCTTTCAGCCGCCTAAATTGCCGTTTTGCCGCCGCAAAGCGGCGGGCAAAAGCGGCAAAAACAAACCTAGTTTTTAACTTAAAATCTATTTGTGAAAAAATCACTAACCCGTTATTTTAATCACAAATGAGAGTATTTTAAGGCTTAAAAACCATTAATCTTTTGTAATTTTGCCATCATTTTTTTGCCCTTAATTTTAGCTAGCAAAAAAGGCAATTTGACCATCAGCCCTTATTCCATTGAGCCTATCTGTAGCGATTCCATGCCATTTTTTATTGTTTTCAAAGGCTATGTAGTCATGTCCTAGATTTTGTGCGGCTAGTGCTGTTGTGCCAGAGCCTGCGAATGGGTCTAGGATTATTTTTCTCATGCCATCTCTACTATCATTGCTATCTTCTTTAGGGAGCGTATGTTGTATGTGGCGGGTTACTAACTCCATAGGCTTGATAGTTGGATGCCAATATTTAGCTTTGTCTCTTTGGTTGATTGAGCTAATAAACCACTTGCTTTTGAGGTCATAGGAATTGTTAAATCTTACTCCCTTGTCTCTAAAGTACAAGCAGTATTCAATATCAGATAGCCAAATATTTTTAGTTGCAGGAATAGGATTGGTTTTGCACCAAACAAAAATGTCAAAGAGGTAGCCTTTTGAAATAAAGTAATTTAGTATGTCGGGAACTTGTAAGCGAGAACACCAAATGTAGCAGTTTAATAGTTTTGACACTCTAATGAAATCGTCAAAAATGCTGTAGTCAATGCCTTTAGAAATGTGCTTTAATTGGTCTTGCATAGCTTTGACCCTTGCTCCAATTCTTCCATTTGACCCGCCGCCAGTGATAATGAGATATGGAATATCTGTATAGATTAAGTCAATGCTTTTGTCGGGGACTTGTTTAATAAGGGTATAAGCATCGCCTAAAGTTATTTTGTTTAGTAGATTTTTCATCAAAATGTATAATTACTCCTAAAATTTTATTGAAAAACAGCTTAAAAAAGGTTGAATTTATCCTATTTATTGGCAAGCAGTAACAGTGCATAGATATAGAAAGCCATTGGAATAAAAACACTCAACCCAGCATTGATAATGTTTATTATCAATAATGATGCAGCAAACGCTATAGGCAAAGCAATTAAAAGACAAAGCAAAAGTTCTACGAAAAAAATAAATAATAGGCTTCTCTTTTTCAGCCCGCAAACTATCATCTGCTTTAAAAATGGCTGCTTTTTCTTTATGTCAAAAACAATGATAGAAATAACTATAATGATAACTGTTATAATTAGCAATAAACCAACTGTGTACATAACAGTATTTGTTATTTCTTGAAGTGTCTGCAAAAATCTATATGTATAGTAATTGATTTCTCCAACATAAAGTGCAGAATATTTTGTATCATTAAAATGCATCATTATTTCTGTATTAGCTAGTCCTGCATTAGTAAAAGTATCAAAAAAAACTTTTAATTGGTAACTTTTTGACATCCTACTGATTTGGATTATACTACCAGAGTAAAACTTAAAAAAATTATCACCATCATAATGCAACAAGTCTCCATAATAACTTAAATTAAGAGAATTTTCGCTTATAACTCCAACAATCAAGTGATTATATAAAACTATTTCTTCACCACGCATAAGGCTGATTCTTTTATTTAATGAATTTTCTACTGTGCGACCAATTAGTGTTAAAGAGTTTTTACTAATAATAACTTCATCAATATTCTCTATCGTGCTTCTTCCATATATCATTTCACCTCTAAATCTATTGTTAAATTCCACAATATGATTTTGTGAGAAAATATTGCCTTGCGTTACAGTGGCAGACAAAATAAAATCCAACTCAATATTGTTATCATCCAAATAAATCGTCCAATCGCCAGCAGATAAGTATTCTTCTTGCTTCAATAAATCGTTAACCCCGCTTAAATTGCTTAAAAAATTTATATCGGACTCATTAAATTTACTTGATGATAGTATATTAAAATGATTAGAAGAAATTTTACTGTTTATTAAATGTTGAGTATTTAGATTCACATTAATGTTAATGAGCGAAAATGAAAATGTCAGTATAAACATTAAAACAAACCCAAAAATTATTTTATTAGTTGTTTTTGGTCGTCTAGTAAAGTTATAATATGCTAATGATATTTTATTTTTGGTATTCATTTAATCCTCCGCCGATAAAATATTAACAAGATTAATTTTTTTGATGTGCTTTATAAAACCAAGTGAAGATAATCCTAATATAACTAAGTTTATAAATAACAAAATTATGGGTGCAAACCATACTAAACTTATGCTTATTGGAAAGTCACTTAAAATATTGATTTGACTTGCAAGTAATACATTTATTGGAATTGAAACAACAAATCCAATAGCAACAGCAAAAAATATAATTATTGAAAAAACAACAATTATAATTTTCAATATACTTTTGTTTTTTATGCCTAGAGTTTTATATAGACCCAAAGTTTTCTTGCGAGTATTTAAGATTATTGCTATAAAATTATAAGTTGCAAACAAGCCTACTAAAAAAATAATAATGAGTATAATAATTAGCGTTACTATCATTGTATTAAGAGCATCCATCATTTCAAGAACATTAGTGAAGAAGCCTTCTCTAAAATTAATTCCTAAATTGTCAAGATTATTTGCAAGTGCTAAAATTGAAAAAACATCAAAAACATATAGTTCTGCAAAACCACCAAACAAGTCACTCTTTTCATATATTTTGAGTGCTGTACAATATGATAAAACAAAATCATATTGAAATATCTGTCCGTTGTCATAATCATTTTCAAATATACCTATTACATAAAAGAGATAATCACTGAAAGCAAAAAATACAGTATCACCCACAGCTAATTTTAATTCTTCACTTGCAAATTTTGAAATCCATATAGAATTTGTATTATTGTCTTGCACTTGCCATAGTCTACCTGAGATAATTATGTCGCTATTATTAAAAAATGAATTTGTGGGAATATTTCCATTAAAAAATATTGCTTGCCCACTTAGATGATTTAGCGCTATATCATTATTATTTAATGTTGCATCAAAAGTTATATGTGTGGCATGAAAAAAAATGACATCCGCTCCTTTGTCTAAGAATACATCAACATTATCAAAATTGTTATTCACAAAAATACTATAGCCATCTGTAAAGGTTGCCCTCAAGTGAGCATTATACTCTAGGGGGATACTTATTGTAGAGGATAATAAAGTTACAATAATTGAAGTAAAGCTTAAAATTATAACAAAAAACAACAATAACAACCATTTAGATGTTTTGAATTCTAATTTTACAAATCCCCAAAAGTTTTTCATATTATTTGCCCATCCTCTAAAGTTATTATCTTTTTTGCTCTTTTGGCATCACTTTCTTGGTGTGTTACAAGTATAATTGTTTTTCCCTCTTTTGAAAGTGTATCTAAAATATCCATAATTGCAGCAGAGTTTTTTGAATCCAAATTGCCGCAAGGTTCATCTGCAATGATTATGTCTGGGTCATTAATTAATGCTCTAGCGATAGCAACTCTTTGCTTTTCTCCACCAGATAATGTGTTTGCAATATTTTTTAACTTGCTTGTAATTCCTAATTTTTCAGCTACTTGTTCAATTTTTAATTTTGATTCTTTCTTATCAGCATTTGCAATAAGTAACGGAATTTCAATGTTTTTATAAACAGTATAAGTAGGCTCTAAATGAAAAGATTGAAACACAAAACCTAAGTTTTTATTTCTAAATTCAGCTAATTGGTCATCACTTGAAGAATTGAAATTTATATCTTTAACAATGAGATCTCCATTAGTTGGTCTATCTAGTCCGCCTACTAAATTTAACAAGGTTGTTTTCCCGCTGCCACTTCTACCACATATTGCTATATAATCACCTTTGCCTATAGTTAAGTCTATATTTTTTAAGGCATAAAAATCCCCATATTTTCTCGTTATGTTATTGAGTGTTATCATAATTTACTTCCCCATGTTCTAATTTTCTTCTATTATACAAAATTTTGATAATAATGTAAAATATATACTTTATAACTACTTAATAACTAGCTTGTCCTAGTAAATACGACACCACCTGAAGTTATGGTAGCTCTATCGCCACTATATATTCCAAGATGCGGAGAAGCTAAATTCTCTCCATACCCCGTTTTGATCCCAGCCTTGTATGGTGCCTGATATGTTGCCATTCCTATTAAAGCTGACATCAAATGTACCATCTGTAGTAACATAAGCATTCCCAATCCTAACATTTGTAACCCTAGCTCTAGCAGTTCTATTATCTACATTAGTGCCAGACACTACTATTGTTGATATATTGTTTGCACATCTATATGTGCCATTTACCTCTGCATTGGTTGGTGGATTTGCACAGGCAGTAAGGGAAAAAGCCATAACGGCTACAACCATAATAATTAATAATAAACTTGTGCGTTTCTTCATAAATTTTTCTCCTTTTTGCTTTAACAACATTTCTTATGTGTTGCTATAAGTTTTTAATTTATATTAATTTGGACACACAGTGTATTAATCAAAACTAAATTCGCACCCTCCCTAAAATGCGAATAACTATTTTATTTTGACAAAATTCTTATGTATCAAAATTTCATAAAAATGGCATAGTAAATAAATGTCTATCCTATCATAATTTTATTTTTCAAAGTAAGCAAAATAGCTTGTCCAAAATTATCCTTCATAATAAAGAGTGTTTAGAAGTGCAAAATGTTACTTTTTTTGACAAAAATATTTTTTATTTTTTTAAAACAATATGAATAACGCAGTAATTTACGCTAGATTTAGTTCTCATGGACAAAATGAGCAGACTATAGATAGCCAGATTAGGATTTGCAAAGAATATGCACAAAAGCAAGGTTTGAATGTAATTCGCATTTATGATGGGGATAAGGCAAAGTCTGCAAGCAAAGAAACGGAAAAACGCAGAGAGTTGCATAAAATGTTTTCTGATGCCGAAACCAAAACATTTCAATATATAATCGTCTACAAACTAGATAGATTCGCTAGAAATAGAAATGAAAGTAGAATTTTTAAGTCAGAATTGCAAAAGCATGGTGTAAGAGTTTTGTCTGCTACTGAACATATTACTGATGATGAAGGCGGTGAATTATATGAGATGATTTTGGAGTGGAATGATGAAAAATATAGCCAGCGATTATCTAAAATAGTGCTTGAAGGACTAGATACAAGTGTGGGAAAAGGAACTTTTACAGGCGGATATTTAATTTATGGTTATAAGTTAATTGATAGCGGTATGCGTGCTAAAAAAGGTAGTGTCGTTCATAAGGTTATTGTTGACGAGGAGCAAGCGGAGTTAGTCAAATTTGTTTTTGAGGAGTACGCAAAAGGCACGGACAAAAAAGAAATTGCCGATATGCTAAATTCACAAGGGCATAGGTATAAAGGCAAGCTGTTTAAGGGCAGGACTTTTGATAGGTGGTTAAGCAATGATAAATACACAGGCGAGTTTGTTTTTGGCGGCAGAGAAGTAAAAAATATGTATCCGCAAATAATAGATAGGTTGCTATTTGAACAGGTGCAAGAAAGGCTAAAAAGAAATGCTTATTTTTCGGGTGCTAATTCTACAAAAGAGCCGTATTTATTGACCAGCAAATTACGCTGTGGGCATTGTGAATCGTTGATGACGGCAGACAAAGCAGTGAAAGCAAAAGCAATTTATAGGTATTATGCTTGCAAAAAAATGAGGGTATCTGAGTGCGACAAAAAGCGGGAAAATAAAGAGAGTTTAGAAAAGGATGTTGTTGAGATAGTTGTTAGATTTTTAAAAAAGCCAGAGAATTTAAATAAACTAGCTGACGATTTGATGGACTATCAAGAACAGCGATTGGGCGGTGATGGACTAAGAAGTTTAGAGGTTAGGATAAATAAGACACAACAAGAAGTCGAGGAACTAGCGGATGCGTTTGTCAAAGCTAAAAGCAGTTTATTGCAAAACACCATTGAAAAGAAAATGAATGATTTTGAAATGCTGCTTGATGACCTGCAAACACAAAAACATAAACTAGAATTAGAGCGTGGCAAGCGAATTACCAAAACAGACATCATTGATTGCATAGCAGATTTATTGCAAGGCGATACAAACCATTTAGACTATAGGCGCAAAATAATAGACAACCTCATTTCAGTAATATATATAAGCGATAATGGTTTGATTGTGCCATACCTAAAAACAAAAGACACAAAAATAGTATCCGAACCAAGCCTAGATACTACAAATAGTGTGTTAAATAACATTTTTGGAACAAATTTCGGAACAAATTTAGATGATAAAGAGCATTTTAGCAGTTCGACCTTGCTCCCCACCGCCCCGCCAAATGCGCCAAATCCGAACTCTTGTTCTGATTTGGCGTTTTCTTTTATAGTATAGGAAAAATCGTTTGTGAGAAATGTATAAGCTAACTCAAAAAAGCCGAACCTCTAAGTGAGGGAAGTGGGCTTTAGCCACCTTTTTTATTTCACTGTTGTTGCGGGTGTTGTTGTAATAAATCTACATTCTAGCAGTGGATGCGCATGGGAATCGTGATAGAATTTCTTTTTCAGTTCGATGGCATGATGGCAATCCCCCAATAATAACAAGTGGAGGAAGAACATTTAATAAGCGATAATTAACAAAATATCGCTTGATATTTTAGTGTGGTACTTATCGTATCTGTTTCTATATAGTGTATGGAGCTACAGTGCATGCTATATTTATTTGACATTTTTAATACTTAAATGATAGTATTTTCTTACGGCTAGGCTGACTATAAAAAAAGTAAGCTATGAGGTATAATATGTTTCAAATACAATTAAAAGGTATCTCAAAATCATTTGGGACGCTGAATGTTCTTGCGGAAGTTAGTCTTTCCATTTCAAAAAGTGAATTTGTTGCTCTATGCGGAAAATCTGGCAGTGGTAAATCTACACTGCTGAATATAATTGGTGCACTAGATAAGGCGGATAGCGGAGATCTTATTATAGACGATAAAAATATATTATTGCAAAGTGAAAATGAACTTGCTAATTTTAGAGTGTCTTCGTTGGGATTTATTTTTCAATCCTTTCACTTAGAGCCGACATATAGTGTTTATAAAAATATTGAGATACCGCTTTTAATTGCAAAAATGCCAAAGTCAGAGAGACAAGTCAGAATTAAAGAAGTTTTAGCTAAAGTAGATTTGCTAGATAAAATTAATCAAAAAACTTCTGTGTTGTCGGGTGGTGAAAAACAGAGGGTAGCAATTGCGAGAGCATTGTCAAATAATCCTAAAATCATTTTAGCAGACGAGCCAACTGGCAATCTTGATTTAGCAAACGGTAAAATGGTTATGGATATTTTAAGAAACTTGTCAAGCGAGGGTATCACTATTGTGCTTGTTACGCATAGTGAACACGATGCTGCAATGGCGGATAGAATCATTTATTTAAAAGATGGGAAAATAGATGCTAACAATACAAGAAATTAAAAAAAATATTAGCTTTTTTGTGATTATGATGCTAGTTTTGGCGCTATTATTATCGGCAGGTGTGAGTCTGTTCAATTTTTCATTTGAAATTAACCAAGAGCTTATTGCTAGTTTTGATGAGGTGTTTAGATTTGGTTATGAGGTAAGTATAGACGGTTTTCATCAAAACACTGATGAGTGGAGACAACAAGGTGTTTTGTATGCTGGGTATTGGAGTAGTTTTAAAAATGTTGAGGGATTAGATGATTTAACCATTATGTCTGGAGTTTTTCAATTTGAGGATAATTTGCCGCCTACTATGCAAAGGGCATATGATAAATATGATGATTTTTTAGTGGCAGGGCGGTTTTGGACGAGTATGGATAATGATAAGACAAATGGCAGGTTTCCTATATTCATTAGCGATGAGCTAATAGAGCAAGCTAGCAAAGCAGGAATACTTTTAAAAGTGGGCGATGAATTTAATCTGTTTATGAGAAAATTCATAGATGTTAGTGAATATCTTAAAATATTCAGACCATTTTTCATTGCAGGAATTTTTAAGCTGCAAGACAATGCTTATGCAAACCGCATTAATCATTCTATAATCTCTATAGCTGCTGAGTTATCGTTTAGAGAGGAATTAGGCGATGAGATAACTACAACCACTTTTATATTTGATAGTATAGAAAATTTAAGACTTTTTGAAAGAGAAGCAAACAGACAAGGATTAAGGTTTTATTCTTGGGTGCTAGAGCAAATAAGCCTTGTTGCAATGTTTAGCGGGATTTTTATAGTTGTTTCACTTGTTATATTGCTGCTTAGTGGTTTAATAGTTTTTATATATGCAAGTATGATAATAAACAAACGAATAAGTTTTATAGGTATATTAAAAGCAATGGGTATGACAAATTTTCATGTCACTAAAATATTTTTTTTAATACTTCTTATTGCTTTTGCACTTGCCTTTATATTAGCAAATATATTTTCTGTTATTATAAGCTCTCACTTTGCTTATTTAGCATACACGCTTTTTGATTTTAATATCAGGATAGGATTTAATTTAGTATCGCAGATAATTTTTGCGGGTGCAATAGTTGTCATAGCGTTTTTAGCAAGTGCATTATTATATAAAAAAATCAAAAAAATAAGCACAGCAAAAGTGCTGACGCTTAAAGAGTAGGAGGCAACATGCAAATTAAAGAGCAAATTAAATTAGCAGCCTACAACCTAACAAGGCACAAAAAAACAAGTGTCCAGTGTATTGTGATGATGACAGCAATTATTTTGATTGCGTCATTTTCAAGTTTTTTTATAGCCACGCTTGTTTTTCAATTGCAAGATTCGGTGGATATTTATTCTTCAACAAATTATATACAGGTTATAGCAATCGAAGATATAGGATTGCCAAACCAAGTGCAGTTAGCCCAACTTAAAAGTAAATTCCCGACCATTAATGATCATATTCTTCTGCGCTCGACATGGGATTTGATTGGAAATCCTTCGCACCATGTCATGATTGTTGATGGGATAAGACATTATGGTGATGGCTCGATAACAGACTTAAAAGAGAGATTTCAGATTGATTATACGGGTTCTGGCATATTCAATCACAATGTCATGCAGGAATTCAATTTAAGGTTTAGCGGGCAAGAGATTATTAAATACGGGCGTGATATACAAAATGCAGGTGAAATTTTGCTCCCGTATCATCTTGTTCGGGCATATAATTTAGATCCTCAATATTTATTAGATGCAGAAAACATTGTGTTTAGCGTTTCGCCAATATCTGGCGTACATGAACTTGACGAATGGGAAGTTTATAGCGGAAAGGTGGTGGGAATTTTTAATTCAAACTTTTTTGAATTGGGGTCGATAGAACATATTGGGGGTGGAGGGAATAGAATAAGATTTATTGCTGTTTTTATGAGTCCACATGAGGATGTGGAAACTATTTTTTCCAAAGAAATTCTTAGACTATTTTTGTCTGACACACAATATGCCGAAACAATTAGGCAACATATAGAGGATAATTTTTATGGTTTATTTGCCTCTTGGGGTAATCAAGCAATAGCAAATAGACTTGATTTTATAAATAGGATACGAATTTTTACGCAAAATATTATATTAGTTTTGTTGTTGACAATAGGACTTGCAATTTTATTTTTCCTTTACTCGGTTATAGATTATAACATAAAGCAAAAAGGCAGCTATTACGGCATGATGCGGGCAATGGGGATGAAGTCAACTGGGGCGATAAATTTTATTGAAATAATCATTTTATCTGTTTTATCAGTATTTCTTTCCGCCATTATTTTCTTCCCAACAGTTCTTGTACTAAATGGAATAGAGATAATATTCGATTTTTTCACACGCTTTTTCCTTGTGTCAAACGGACTTATAATAGGCCTTTCTTTTGCTGTAACTGCTTTAGTAGTAATCATAATCAACATTGCCATTGTTGCCATTAGTTCAAAACTGAGCACCTCTAGCTCTATAATAAAATCGCTGAGACTTTAAGAGAGTGTTTTTTCTTGCTTTTGTTTGTAGAGTTTTGTATCATTATAATAGTGAAAATAGCAAAACTGTAAATAGCAAAACAGCAAATAAATGCCAAGCAATATATCTTTTTTAGTAAAATGCAATACAAAATACTCTTTTCCGATTCTTATTAAGAAATTCTATTTTTCTATATTGGGTCATGTGCATTTAATGAAATATAAATAAAACTAAATCACCTCATAATCAAAATTATTCAAAAACACTCAAAAAAAGATTTTTAACTCTTTCGTTCCACATAAGTTAAGTAAAATGTCGTATTGTTGTGGTGAGTTTTGATTATTGCCTTAAAAGGTCCATAAAAACACCTAAATTAAAATAATCAAATCTCTATATTTGAAAAATGCTTAAAGGGTGAATAGTTGCTTGACTTAATTGTGGCAAAGATTGTATGAGGATAGTAGATAATTTTTAGGCAGGTTTTATAATTCAAAAGATTACATACAAAAGAATGGATTTAATATCTTGGGAAGAAAAACAAGTTGAAAGACTAAAAGTGTTAATGCTCATAAATCCAAAAATATGTTTGGAACAGCATCAAAAAGACTTGAAAGCATGCAAAGACTATCTTAATAATGAAAATATCAAAGACTTTGAAGAGTTACTAGTTTTTGCATTAAATAATGTTGAATGCTATTTGAAACATAATAAAAAACGCCTTGGAATAGAAAATGATTATTTAGATGTCTTAGGAGATATCAGTTTAACAGTATTGAAAAAATTAGCAACTTTTCGTGGCGGAAGTTTATTTTCTACTTGGGTGCGTGGAATCATGCGCTATGCTCTATTAAAGCATTATTCAAAAAAATGCAAATTAAATGAAACTAAATTGCCTGAAAATTTAGTAAGTAGGAACCAAATAGAAGAATTTGAAGGGCAAGAAAAAATAAGAGAGTATTTTTTGGTTCTGAATAAACAAGAGGCTTTTGTAATAAAGGCGATTGTTTTTAATGGTTATACTATAGAGTCGCTGGCTGACAAAATAAAAAGACCTATTGAAATGTTGCATAGCATTTATTGCAAGGGATTAAATAAAATTAAGGATAAAATGACAAAAAGAAATTGATATTGTGGTTGGTTGTGGGGCAACTAAGAGGTAAATTCGTCGGGCAAAATAAGCCCAAAAACTAGGCTTTTTGACCGATTTTGCCCCCCATTTTCACACATTGTATAATTATCACCCACCCGACCAACTTACCTTTAACAAGCACATTTTGCTATGCACCTGCAATATGAAACCACACGCTCATTACATATCAAATGGGGGTAGGTTTAATTTGACAGAAGAACTATTTTTTGCTACACTTAAACTGCTGTAATATGCCACATAAAAAATATTTTCCAAAAATGCAATTAGATGGCACTTTAAGTTGTATTATAAGTAGGAGGTATATCCAAATTATGAAGAAAAAATTTATTTCAATAATACTGGCAATAGCTATGATGCTAGCAGTTGGAGTAACACTAACCGCTTGCAATTCGCCGATTAGCCCATCTAGACCTAGTAACCTAAGGATTGATGGCACGCTTTTAAGATGGAATAGTTCTAACAGAGCTTATTCTGCAAGAGTATATGTCAGACGACCTAGCAACAATGATTTTGTTTTTATTACTACAGTCACAGCAGATGGACATGGGCATTGTTGTGAATTGACAGATGCAATTGGCATCAGATGGCTGGGTTTAGAGGTGGGCGACAACACCGTGAGGCTTGTCTCTCGTGCTTATAATTGGCGTGATGATGGCACTTACTCATATTCTAGTTCGGGAGCTGCTACTAAGCAATTTACTGTAAGTAGCATACAAGAAGAGCAAGCAACGCCGCCGCACATAACGACACCTGAAGAATTGTTTTTGGGCGGTGACTTAAATTTATTAGCGGGATACTCGCATATTTCTTTTAGAGGTCCCAATGATGATGAGTTTGTTCGTTTGCAAGGTGGAGTAAGTCATGGTGCTTTTATAGCAAATGAAATGCCTGCTTTAGAGGTTGGTGAAAATTCTTTCAAGATTATTAGAGTTGGCACATTGGCTAGACTTGAGGGGACAACACTGACAAACTTTACAAATTCCGAACCAGTTATTATTTTCGTTGTTATAGATGCGATAGATTATAGGCAAACTTCAGCAGCTAGTAACTTTAGAATAGTTGGCAGTGGAGCGGAGGCAAGACTGCACTGGGATGCTGGCAGCGAGATTAGACAAACAACCCTAAGAGTAAGACATCCTAGTGAAGACGAATTTTCTTACGGTGCACAAAACTTTAACAATTCTTCGCAGCTAATTTGGATGAATTTAAGGCAAGGTGATAATGACATCAGGGTTAGAACTTCGGGCGGTGCAGACAGACTTGAAGGGACGATGCTAGTAAGATATATCCATAACGACTCATATTATACGATTAGAGTTGATAGGGAACAGCAGGTGGCAACGCCTAGCAATTTTAGGATCGAAACTATTCATGGCGAATTAGCGCTAACTTGGAATAGAGACCCAGCAACTAACGGGAACAGCATTTCGTCACTCGCAACAGAAATTGAGGTAAGAAATCCTGGCGAAACGGAATTTAGACGTGCTCCTATGGGTGGAGTATTGCACAGCGTATCTTTAAGACCAAGCTCTAGCTTAGATTCATGGATATTGCAAGGCGAAAACATTGTTAGAGTTAGATTGCACACTAATAATGTAAGTATAGTGGGTGGGGTTGCGACAAGATACATTTCATCAAATTGGGGATATGTGATCCTAGTGCGAAATTCTCGTGGCAATATTGCGGTCAAGTAATGATATAATTCAACAAAATCCCCGACTTATTGACCCAAGACAACTAATGGGAAAGTTTGTCGGGGCAAAACAAGCCCAAAAACGACCCAAAATAAGCATTTTTAACCCTGTTTCAACTCATTTTTTAGCAACGACTTTCACCTACCCGACAACTCTCCATAAACCAAGCCTTTTTTGCTATGCACCTATATATAAACCACACATTCCGAGTATATCAAATAGGTTGTAAACACAGCCGCATAACACCGTCCGAATGAGTGAATTCATTTGCGTTTAAGCTAAAGCTGTGCTATAATAAAATAGTAAAAATAAAATAGTGAAATCGCTTGTGCGAAAAACTTTTAACTTTTTTCAAAAAAAGGCACAACAAAGCTGCATTTTGAGTTGTATTGGCAGCAGAGGGCAGAAGTCTATGATTGATTGTAGTGTTTTGATACAAGGAAGGAAAACTTTGTGACAGAAAGCAATATAGTAGAAGAAAAAGAAAAGGACAATTTACAGCCCAAAAACAGAGTTGGAATAAGGGCGATGATGCTTGGTGCATTTTTAGTCGTTGCTTTTTGTATGCCAATGATTAGCTTTGGCTGGTGGTATTGGGAAAATAGCATCACTATATTTAGAGTTTTGTATAACGGTAGTCACATGACTATTTTTAATGTTGCGGCGGTTTTTGGACTAGTTTGACTTATATTAGGTGCAGCGTGTTTAGTTTTAGGGTTTCTAGTATGCAATAAATTTAAACATCCGAAAGTGACAAAAGCTATAAAAACATTGGTCATTTCAGCTTATGCGATTGCTTTTGTCTCTTTAATTTTATGGGTTTTTTCTGGGCTTGAGGATGCTAAAAACTTTGAAACAAGCGACGGAGGTGAAGAAAACTTGTTAGCCATTAAATTTTATTCGTTTATAAATCTAATGAGTTGTAAAACCAGATATTATACAGAGGAGCAAGATCACTAGATAATTATGATAGAGAACATTGACATTGAAAAACTTCACACAACTCCTTTAGGGATTGAGCGGATTAAACGCAATCTTGACTTAAATGATTGTGATGCTGTGGTATTTTGCAAAGAGCAAGTAGCGCAAGCGGATGAGATAATTAGAAAAGGCAAGAACTGGTATGTTTATATTGGAGATATCATTATAACAATTAATACACATAGCTACACAATTATAACGGCACATAATTTGAGTTGATATTGCTAGTGTGTAAAAAATTACAACGATAACATTTCAAGCTGTTTGAAGAGGTGGCGGTTATTTTGCTACAGTCACAAAAACAGGTTCGCTTTCGGCTTTGCCCTTAAAAATCTCGTATTGAGTAACTTTGACAATGCTGCCAGCAGGCAACTCGTCCATTACCAAAACATGCCATTTACTCTCATTGTCTACCCAGCCGCCAAAAATATTTCCGCAAGGGAAGCGGGCTTGAACCAGTGCGTCAGGAATGCCCATTCCGTCAATGCGCTTTGCATTTGTACGAACAGGTTCAAACACAATAGGCTGCATTGTTTGCTCATTAGCTTGCGGCAAGACAATTACTTTTATAGGGTCGCTTACAATTTGCTCGCCCAGCTTAAGTTGACTGACAGTTAGCACTTGACCACGCAGCAAAATCACAGGCGAATTTATATACCAGCCATTGCCCATCTGCACATGAGTTGTAATGGTGTAGCCATTAGGCAGAGTGATGAAAATTTTTGAGCCGGGATACACTCCTGTTCCTGATATCACATCTGTCATCTCATGTATGGGGTTAACTTTTGGTTGCGGGCTTTTATGTTGTCCAAAGTGCCTGTCATCATCAGAGCAGCAACAGCAGCAAGGGCGGCAGCAGCGAGGACAACATAAATTGAATAATCTGCACATTAAAAAATCCTCCTTAAAACATAGCACTAAAACATGATGCTATGTAAAAAGAGGAATCTATTAACAATATATTCTAAATTTACAAAAAGGAAACAAAAATCATGAGTAAACAAGCAATCAAAAAAGCAGAAGAAATTATAGCTTCTCAAACAGTAAAAAACGGAACATTCAACGGTGAGTTTTGCTCGCTGGTTTTGTTAGACCATGAGGGTTATCCAACGGCTTCAGTGTTGACAGCGGCAGCATCAGACGGCATAAAGTATGTCTATTTTTGTACGGGCACGGATTCTAATAAATATAAGCGTACTTTTGCCAACCCAAAAGCATCGGTGCATTATGGTACGGGTGAGCATAGCATTACCCTTGTCGGCGAAATTGAAATCCTAACTGATGAAGATTCAAAAAAGAAGTTTTGGTATGACGGACTAGCAGAGCATTTCCCACAGGGTGCAACTGCTGCAAATTATGTAGTTCTGAAATTTACAACTAAGCGCTATATGCTGTTTGTTGATTGGGAAGAAACTGAAGGAGTTGTTTAATGGCTACAAGTATTTTTGATGCACCAGAAAAGGTAATTTTTATAAACGATGAATGCACGCCCAAAAAACCTGCAAACAGCAATGGCGGGTCTGGGCAAAGTCCCTTTTTTAATGACAAGGCGATAGAACCTAACGATGCTATGGTAGAAATGGCGCTTGGTAGTGTGATGCCGCTATGGAATAAGCTGCAAAGCCATGTCGCAGAAAATTACAGCGGGCTAGTGAGTGAATGGAAAATGTATTCTAAAAAGGCAGGTTGGTCGTTGGTTTTTAAGTTAGCCAAACGCACATTATTCTATTTTGTGCCGTGTGAGAATCATTTTATAATTGCGTTTGTTTTAGGTGAAAAAGCTGTTAAAACTGCACTAGAATCCTCTATATCGCAAAAGGTTAGGCAAGAAATGTCTGATGCGGATATTTGTGTCATGGGTCACTCGTTTTTTGTTTATATCAAAAGTGAAAAAGACTTAGGTGATGTGAAAACGCTTTTGAAAATTAAAGAGGGAGCAGTTTAGTATGAATTACCAAGATTTTATTATGGCGCTAAATATCGAGCAGTTAGCATTTGTAGAAGACCTAAATAAGTATTTGATGGATAGCGGCTGCAAGGCTAGCTTTGAAGAAAAAAAGTCAGGAATGATAGCATCGTATAAATTCGGCAAACCACCAAAGGCTTTAATTTATATATTTTTTAAAAAGGACGGAATGCTGGTTAGAATCTATGGAGAAAATTTGGATAATTACCGAGATTTCCTAAACACACTGCCCAGTCAAATGGTAAAAGAAATAGACGGGGCTAGTGTTTGTAAGCGCCTAGTAAGTAATGGGTGCAGCCCAAAATGCACAGGATATGATTTTATGATTGATGTCAAACACTTTCAAAAGTGCAGATATAACTGTTTTGAGTTTTTATTAATAAACGAGACAGCATCATATATAAAGACCTTTGTTGAAAAGGAATTAACTGCAAGAGGATAGGAGAAAAATTATGAAACTACAAACATTTACTTATGTGGATGGCATAGACGAGGCAGTAGCGTTTTATCTGAAAGTTTTTGATGCTATGGTAAAAGAGTCTTATCTTAATAAAGACGGCACATATAACTTGTGCGAAATAGGTCTAGCTAGGGGCATATCTTTTTGGGTGGCAGAGCGCAAAGGGATTTCGGCTATTGAAGGTGATGTCAACACAGGCAACATAATGCAAATGTGTGTACGCTATGATAAAACCGATATAGCAAAACTTGAAAAAGCATATCAAATGCTAAAAGAAAATGCACTAAACTTAATTCATTCGCTGCAAGCAGCGCCTTGGACAAGCCATTCTTGCGATCTTATTGACAAATACGGTCTGCGCTGGTGCTTAATGGTGGGATAGCTTATGACAAAAGAACAACTAATAAAAGATTGTTTGCAATTAGAGGGTAGTTATCTTGACCACCCGTATGGTGAATTTGCCGATGTTATAAAAAATAAATCAGGCAAGAGTTTTGCTGTTATTGGTATTTTGACTGATAAAGATATTGCATCTATAAAAAAGAATTGCGATTCAAATGTTCTTATAGAAGCTGGCAACATCAACATAACAATGAAGTGTCCGCCTGAATTGATTCATCCGTTTAGAGAAAAATATACAGCACTAATTCCTGGTTATTACAGCAATAAAAATCATTGGAATACGATAATTCTTAATAAGGATGTTCCGTATGAGGAAGTCTTAAAAATGGTTCAGTTAAGCTATGATTTGGTAGTGTCAAAAGGAAATAAAAATGGTTAAAACAACAGTCAAAATTTATGACGAAAAATGTGATGCTGACGCAATATTTGAATTGACGCGAGCAGAAGGCGATTGGACAGATTGCTGCGGCAGCACCGAGAGTGAGGCTAGATATAGGATTGCATTAAACAAGTGCATAACCTATGTTTTGTATATAGACGGCAAGTGTGCAGGATTTATCCGCGCAAGAGATGACTTTGGTTTTGGAACATATATTCATGACCTGTTAGTCGGCAAAAATTTTCGAGGCAATTATTATGGTAAAATGTTAATTAATCAAGTTTGTGAAAAAGTAAAAGGCACAGTTTATGTCATGAGTGATGTTGACGACTACTACAAAAAATGCGGTTATGACCAAATTGAAGGAAGAATCATAACCGTCAAAAAATAAGGGATTAGACAATGATTAAAGCAAACACAATTGAAGAATATATTGCTCAGCAGACTGCGGATAGCCAAGCGGTGATAGATAAAATGCGGACCTTAATAAAAGAGTGCGCTCCTGATGCTGAAGAGAAAATAAGTTTTAGAATGCCCGCATACATGATAGGGAAAAAGGTCATTGTTTATTTTCACACAGCTAAGACACACTTAGGCTTTTATTCATTGCCAGAGGGGGTTGAAGCATTCAAGGATAAGTTGACGGATTTTAAGACCGCTAAAGGCGTTGTTCAGTTTCCATATAAAAATATTCCTTATGACTTGATAAAAGAAATTGTTATGCATAGAATGAAGGCAATAACCAACAAGTAGCTGCGGCATTACAAGTTAGTCTATAAGTCTTGGTAAAATTAAAATTATGAATTATAGAAAAGCAACAATTAAAGATAAAGAAGTGTTGGCGCATATGATGACGCTGTTGCATGATGAATTGCCATTGCAAGAAGCTCTTGACGAGTATGAATATTTTTTAAAGAATGGAGTGTTTTTTGTAGCGTGTGATGGGAATGAAATTGTCGGATATGTTCATGGGGTTATAAGAACAGATTATGTTGAAGGGAGTGAGCAGTATCAGAATCCCAAAGTTGGCTATATAGAAAGTTTATTTGTTTTGTCAGAATACCGCAAGCAGGGGATTTCACGAAAACTTTGCAAGATGCTAGAGGATTGGTCTATAGAGCAAGGTGCAGTAGAATTTGCATCTGATGCTTACGCTGATAACACTGATAGTATTGAATTTCATAAAGCAATAGGTTTTGAAGTGAGCAGACCAATAGTTGGTTTTATAAAGAAGTTAAAAAAATAATTCTCAATCAACTATAATTTTGTAGCTAGTTCAATATTCTAAACTACCCTCTGAATAAAATTGATAAAAATTTATAAGATACGATTTTTTCAGTCTTTTTTTGACTGCATCGACACTCTTCTTTGAACATAGTAAAAATATCCTTGCATCACTATATGAAACGAAGCAAAGTTAAGTTTAGAAAAGCCGAAAAACTGGAGAGGGGTATTTATTAAGTTTTTATTTGGTACTCATCTAAAATTTTTCGTTGTCCATAGATAATAATTTTATCCAATTATAAGATTTATCAATCGATCTTTAACAACAATGACTTTTTTTATTTGCTTGCCAACTAAAAGTGCTGTCACCTTTTCATCGAGTTTAGCCGCCTCTTCAATTTTTGTATTGTCCCAATCAGTGCCAATCATAATTTTAGAGATTATTTTTGAGTTTACTTGAACTGCAATCTCTACTTGTGCTAATACTAGCTTGCTTTCATCGCAAACAGGATATTTTTCATTAAAGATAGATGTTTTGTGTCCCAATCTCTTCCATAGTTCTTCACAAAAATGCGGGGCAAAAGGGGCTAATAATTTGACTAAATTGAATGTTGTATCACGCAGAGTATCTAATTTATCATTAAATTTATACATTGCATTGACTAATTCCATGATTCTAGCAATAGCCGTATTAAATGAAAAATTTTCAATGTCCTTATTGGCATTTTTTATTGTATAGTTTAAGGTATATTCTAATTCAGATGATAGAGTGTCGCCACTAGGTGATGCAGAAATTACCATATCAACCAGCCTCTCAACCCTATCCAAAAATTTGGCAATTGATTTGATTCCTTCGTCATTCCAAGGACCTCCTTCTATATAAGAAAATGCAAAACATAAATACATTCTTAAAACATCTGCTCCATATTCATCAATATATTTATCTGGGTTGACTATATTGCCTTTTGACTTCGACATTTTTTCACCATCAGGACCTAAAATCAATCCTTGATGTACTAAAGATTTGAATGGCTCATTAAAATTTATTAAACCTATATCACGCATGGCTTTTGTAAAAAATCTAGCATATAATAAATGCATGCAAGCATGCTCTGCGCCGCCTATATATTTATCTACAGGAAGCATTTGATTAATCAATTCACTATTGAAAGCTTTCTTTTTGTTGTTTACATCGGGGTATCTTAAAAAATACCAGCTAGAACATACAAAAGTATCAAGCGTATCAGCGTCTCTTTTAGCTGCGCCGCCGCATTTAGGGCATTCTATATTAATAAAATTGTTATGATAAGACAGGGGAGAATTTGCTCTTTGTTTTAAGTCTACATCATAAGGCAATTCAACTGGTAAATCTTTATTTTTAAGCGGAACAGCGCCGCATTTATCGCAATGCACAATAGGGATAGGGCAGCCCCAATATCTTTGCCTTGATATTGACCAGTCTCTTAATCTATAATTTATTTTTTGTCCGCCAAAGCCGTCTTTTTTTAAAAGTTCTGCAATTTTTGTTCTTGCCGCATCACTGCCCAATCCATCAAATTCATTGCTATTAATCAATATTCCATCATCCACAAAAGGCAATTCTCCGCCCTCTATTACTTTTTTAATATTCAAGTCATATTTTTTAGCAAAATCATAATCTCTTTTATCATGTGCAGGAACTCCCATAACTGCACCTGTGCCATAGCTATATAAGCAGTAATCAGCAATATAGATTGGGATTTTTTCATTTGTGAATGGATGTATACAATAACTGCCTACAAAAACACCTGTTTTATCACCTTTATTTTCTTGCCGCTCGATGTCACTTAACTTAGCTGTGCTACCTTTATACTCTTTGACTTGTTTAATTTTATCTTGGGTTGTGATTATGTCTACCAAAGGATGCTCAGGTGCAAGTACTATATAGCTTACACCAAAAAGAGTGTCTGCTCTAGTAGTAAAGATTTTAATTGTTTGGTCTTTATTTGATTTAATATCTATATTAAACCCTATTTCACATCCAATAGATTTGCCAATCCAATTTCTTTGCATTGCTTTTGTTTTTTCTGGCCAATCAATCGTGTCTAATCCGCTTAATAATTCTTCTGCATAATCAGTTATCTTAAAAAACCATTGCCGCATGTTTTTCTTTATTACGACACTATCGCATCTTTCGCATGCTCCGTCTTTGACCTGTTCATTAGCTATAGCGGTATTGCATGATGTGCAAAAATTGACAGGTGCATCCTTTTGATATACCAAACCTTTTTTGTAAAAATGCAAAAATATTTCTTGAGTAAATTTATAATAGCTTGGATCAGAAGTAACTATTTCATAATCCCAATCATACATGCATCCTAAAGCCTTCAATTGCTCTTGCATTTTTGTTATATTAGAATTTATACTGTCTTTAGGATGAATACCTGTTTTTATTGCATAATTTTCAGCAGGCAAACCAAAAGAATCAAACCCCATAGGCTGAAAAACATTGTATCCTTGCATTTTTTTATGTCTGGCAAATGTATCACTTGGTGCAAAATTATAAGTATGTCCAATGTGCAAGTTTGCACCAGATGGGTATGAGAACATTTCTAAAACATAATATTTTTGTGACAAGTTTTTTTTGTCAAACTTGTCATTTTTTAGTTTTAGCCATTTATTTTGCCACTTTTTTTCTATTTGTTTATGATTCATAATAATTAGTGTATAATTTTATTGTTAAATTGTCAACATAAAAAATGACGGTTAAAATAATATGTCTAAATTTAATTGGAAAAATCTTATAATAATTTTATGCATAACATTATCAATAGTGTTTATTTTATTGTTGATTAAAATAAATACTATATATGCTGATGGCTTTGAGGAAAATATTAAAATCATAGCTTGCTATGAAGAAACTTTAGAAGAAAAAAAAGATTTTATTAAGTGGATAGATTTTAAAGTGGATTCTAAATCACTTAAAGCAGTATTAAAATTTTGTCAAGAATATAGGCAAAAAGGTGTTGAATTGGATTATAGTCAAATTTTAGCATATTTGACTATAAAAAATTCTAATAAATTTTCTTTATCATCTACTGAAGCTAATTTAAAAAAATTGCGCATTCATTTAGATGGCGGCGGTACTATTGATGATATATATCAAGACAATAAATACTATCAAAGAAATTTAGAGAGCTATAAAGCAATATTTGATGGAATAGTCGGAGATTTTAGAAAAGGTCAACTAGAAGATGGTGAATATAATATTAAAGATGATATTGAATATGGTATAAAAGCTTTTTTTCCTATAGCTTATGGTTTTGATTTTACTCATTATGATGACTTTGGGGCTAATAGGTCCTATGGATATAAAAGGCGGCACTTAGGTCATGACTTTATGGGACAGGTAGGCACTCCTATTGTTGCAATTGAAGGAGGAGTTGTGACTGAATTAGGTTGGAATAAATATGGCGGATGGCGGATAGGAATTAAATCATTTGACCAAAAAAGATATTATTATTATGCACATTTAAGAAAAGATAAACCTTTTATAGCTGATTTGAGTTTAGGGGACAAAGTGCTGGCGGGGCAAGTGATAGGGTATTTGGGTCACACAGGATATTCTGATAAAGAGAATACTAATTTAAAAACAGGCAGCCCTCATTTACATCTAGGGCTGCAAATAATTTTTGATAAATCGCAAGAAAAAGGGAGCGGTGAAATTTGGATTGATTTGTATGGAATTTGTAATTTTTTAATTGGTGAACGGGCTAAAGTGATAAGAGATAATAATACAAAAGAATGGATGTCTTTGAGTATAAAAACTTAAAAGCAAAATTTTTTTAGCTGTCATTTATCTATTTAATATATTTTTGTTTCAATATTTTTTTACTGCTGCTCTATACTATCCCATCTTCATCCCAATATACCTTATCAATTCGTCCTGCCAGCATTTTTTTACTTTCCAGCATACTATGAATATATCGATTAAGTGTAAATCCTGCGCTTTTGTGCCCTAAAACTTCACTTACTGTTTTAATATCCGCCCCTAGTTCTATTGCTTTAGTTGCAAAAGTATGCCTTAATGTGTGGAAACTTCCATAATTTATTTCACACTTTTTTAAGATAGCTTTAAATGCATATTGATATGAATGTGTAGGAATTCGTTTTCCGTCCAGTCTTGCTACAATAAACTTAGACAGACTGTCTTTTTTATGTTCTCTTAATAATTCTAACAGTCCATCAGGCAGGACAACTGTTCTGTAGCTGGATTTAGATTTTGGAGTGCAGTATATAAAATCATAACTGCTGTCAGCGTCACTTTCTATCTTGCAATAATAAGCGCTTGACTGAATCTTGATTAATCCTTTTTCAAAATTCACATCATTCCACTGCAATGCAAGCACTTCGCCTAATCTCAATCCTGTGTATAATGCAATTAATATTCCCACATCTTGCTTTCGCCCCCGAGTATAGCAATATTCAACAATTTTTCTTTGAGCATCTTTATCAAAAGCGGTTGCAATATCTATATTATTATGCAAGTCTGCTTTATAATGTTTTCCAATTAACCGCTTTACCTTAATCATCAAATTCACATCTATCAAACCTTCAGCATACTCCACCACTAAATTTAAAATTCTCTCAATTAATCGCAATGAAGAAGGAGATAATCCTAGTTTATTTTTTTCATTTCCTTTAGTGGCTGCAAATTCAAAAAAATCCCGCAGCTTATATTTATCAATATCTTTAATTTCAAATGCACCTAAATGCTTTGAAATATGTCGCCTAACTATACTTTCGTAAGTAACAAAAGTCCTAGGTTTAACATTGCTTTTTGTGGCAATCAGCCATTCATCTAATAGTTTTTTAAACATCATAAGTAAAATAACTCCTTAATAATAATTATATTTAACCAAGCTCACAAGGTCAAATTTTAATATAGCTGTGTGAAAAATATTTTACATGTGCCACATAAAAAATATATTTATAATTGTTGCCCATAACAGCAGAGTTAAACTCATTATAATGCAAAATATTGCAGCGGATTACCCAATTACAACAAAAAAATGGGTACAAAAATCGTATTCACAAAAAAATCGCCTATCAAAGCGATTGTATTAAAAATCATTAAAAAACTTTGTATTTAATTACTAGTTAAATACAAAAA
>Ga0131853_10000719_pt1 | contig 59862 bp, 46 predicted proteins | sample TergutLab28metaG_FD_92764 | JGI IMG/M metagenome (GOLD analysis project Ga0131853, IMG submission 92764) | Labiotermes labralis P1 segment gut microbial communities from Petit-Saut dam, French Guiana - Lab288 P1 (version 2) (version 2) | ecosystem: Host-associated > Arthropoda: Insects >...
GAAACCCCCCCCAGTTAAAAACGCAAATTCAATAACCCCCCCCCAGGCTTCGCTTCGGGCCAAACGCTCGGCCTGCGGCCTCGGCCCGAACTATTACGAAAAAATCACCCAAGGGAAAAGTTCCATTAATCCGTGGTTGACCAATTTTTGTCGATGAGGCAATCGATATAGCCACAGAGATAGTCAACCATGTGGTAAGCCGCGGAAAAATCCACGTCCAATGATTCAAGGGAGAGGCCGAGGGCTTGTGCAATTTGCTCTGCCCTGTGCATTGATGATGACAGTTGATGCAGGTCTTCGGTGTATTGTTCCAGTTCGTTCATGGTTTCCCTCCCGATACGTATATCTATCATAACTGATAAACATACGTATCGCAAGCGTTTTTTGATAGACACGTCTATTACCATATAGTATGGATTTGAAGATTTTTGCCAGACGATTAAAAGAGTTAAGAACAGAGCGAGGGTTGTCATCGCGCGACTTGGGCAAAGCCGCAGGTATAAGCCAACCATCAATCGTTGATTGGGAGAATTGCAAAATCATGCCAAAGGCAGATTCGATTTATAAATTGGCAAAGTTCTTTGGCGTGACGGCCGATTACCTGTTGGGGCTTGAGGATTGAGGGTATAGCACTTTCCCTCGTTTGACCTATGGCAATTTGGTGTGATACAATTTGGCTTATCATGGCGAACAAGTTTTACTATATTGGGACGCGGTCGACCGATTTGGCGACCAGTTTTGATGCAAATCGGAGTGACCCTTTTTTTGCGGGGTCGATTACGTTGTATGGGGACAATCGACATGGGAACATTGCGTATAATGTCAGCAGTGGCATTCAGCTGTCCACCGCTTTGCATTTGCGCGAACGTAACAGTGCGATTTTGAAGATGTTTATCAAAAACCATGTGACCGATATTGTGGCACATGACCCATCGGCGCGGTTTTTGCCATATGACGTTGGATATGCCGAGAAGGTGCCCGCCAAGTTCAAAAAGCGCATTGTGTGTTGTAACGAACCCGCGTTGATGACATATTTGAACAGCAAGTTCAATTTCAAGAAGTTGATTGAGGGAAAGTTGCCCCAAGCCGCGCACATATATATGACGGGGGCGGATGTATTGGCCAAGTTGGAATCGGGTGAATTTCCCAACACCAAAGAGGTTGTTATCCAGACCGAGTACGGCAGCGCGGGTGAAGGAACATATTTCGCGACCAAGAGTGCCATGTCCATTAAAAAGTATTGCAAGAGTTGTATGAGTAAAATCAAGGCGCACGAGATGTATGTTGTCAGTGACTTTGTCCCTACCCACTGTTCCGTTAGTTGCCACATTCAAATCAGTGCGAACGAGGTTGCGGTATATCCCCCAGGGATACAGTTGATGCGCGGGCCGAAGTTCATCGGTAGTGATTTGTTTGCCTTTTCACAATTACCAGTCGAGATACAGGAGGATTGCCGTGCGACGGCGGTGCGGTTCGGCGAGATTTTGCGCGAATACGACCCAAAGGCGCGGGGATATTTTGGATTAGACCTGATTGTTGCCAAGAGTGATAACAAGGTGTACGCCATTGAAACAAATGCGCGGTTTACGGGCACAACGGGGCTGATGAATATCCTGTCGCACAAGGCGGGGATTGGCAGTGTGTTTGAACATACCTATGAGGCGTTTTATGCAAAGTCGACGAACCTGACCGAGAAATTCAGGCGCATTACCCCAAGCGGGCGCAAGCGTTATGCCGAGGTCAGTCGGGACGAGGACGGGAGTTTGCATTTCGAGGACGGCAAGTCAAACCGCGAGGGTTTGGACAAGACGGCGTACCAAGAGGATGATATTTATACCTATTCGATTTTCGAGGAAATCAAGGGTTACAACGTTTATGACGACAGAATTGCGTTAAAGAAAATCACAAGTCGTGTTAAAGTGAAGAAGTGAGAATTAATAGATATTTGGCACAGTCAGGGGTTGCATCCAGGCGGCGGTGCGAGGAATTGGTTACGGGCGGTTTGGTCACCGTTAATGATTTGGTGGTGCGGGATTTAGCGACGCAAGTTTCCCCCACAGACGTTGTCAAGGTAAGTGGCAAGGTTGTCAAGGCGGCCGAGGAATTTGTATATGTGATGTTGAACAAGCCCAAGGGGTATGTTACCACGTGCAATGACGAACATGGGCGCAAGACGGTTATGTCGTTGGTTCCGAACGATGTACGGTTGTTCCCCGTTGGGCGGTTGGATTATGACACGACGGGGTTATTGATATTGACCAATGACGGCGAGTTCACAAAACGCGTCACACATCCATCCAGCGAGGTTGGCAAAACATATGTCGTTAAAACCAGTCATGACATTACCCCGACAGACATTGAAAAGTTATGCAAGGGCGTGATGGTTGATGAAGTTATGACATCTCCCGCCCAGGCGCGTGCATTGGGCAAGCGCGAGGCCGAGTTGGTGATACACGAGGGACGTAACAGGCAGGTTCGCAGGATGTTCGAGGCATTGGGGTTAGAGGTCGTGGCATTGCGCCGTGTGGCCGTTGGGTCATTGACGTTGGGGCCGTTGAAAGTTGGTGAATACCGCATAATTACAAAAAGGCAGGCGTATTCGATAATATGATGAAGATGGGGTTAGTAGTTTCGTCCTTTTCGGGGACGGGTAAAAGTTATATTGCGGCGCGGCATGAGAACACCGTTGATTTGGATGTTGGCGAGTATCGGTTTGTTTATGACGGCCCCGTCGATGTTCCGTTTGAGGCGCGAAAAGCCATGCGTCAGTTTTCGATAAACCCAGAGTGGCCCGCGAATTATCACCGTGCGATTATCGAGGCGCGTGGGCGGCATGATATCGTGTTTGTTACCATGGTGCCCGAGATTGCCGAGTTGGTTGACGTGTACTTTGCCCCGCATCCAGATTCGTGGCCGATATTAGAAACACGGTTTCGCGAGCGCGGTAACCCCGAGCGGTTCATAGAGATACAAAAGATGCGGTTTGACAGCGAGTCATATGAGGGTGTACAGTTGGGCGTTGATGAATTTTTAGAAGATGCGTTAATTCATTTGGGGGTTTTGTAGATGTTTTTGTTGTTAGTTATTCCTATGGTGTTATTGCTGACCCTGGAGAGTCTTCTTTGGAAGCGTAATCGGCGCGCGCCTATGGTTAGTTTGTTGGGGACGACCGTGTGGAGTTTGGTGTTTGTTGCGATTGCGTTTTTTGCGACGTTACCGTTCGAGGATACGCCGTTCCAAAATTACAGTTGGGAGATTATTGGGTTTACGGTGTTGCAGGTGACGTTTATCATTTGTAATATTTTGCTGTGGGTGAAAATCATGCGTAAGGTGCCGTTGTCGGTGGCCGAGCCAATTGCGTTGTTTCGGATAATATTGTTGACGGTTTTCGCGTGGATAATTTTTGGCGGGGCGTTGACCACCGTGCAGATTATTTTGGGGTCGGTGATATTCCTGTCATGTATGGCGTTGGGTTATATCCAAGGCAAGAACAAGGCGCATTTGACGACCGACCGCGATATGGGCGGCGGGATGTTTTTGTTGTTTCTTTGGGTTTTGACGTCCGTTGGAATTAACTTGGTGACGCAACAAATTATGCGAAGTGGGGTTCGGCCGATTACGCATGCGACGATACAGAACATCTTTATTTTGGTCGTGGTGATTGTGATGTTTTTGATAAGACAGCCGCGGGAGTTGGGTCATGCGTTCAAGACCATTTTGCGTGACCGCAATCATATTGGGATTGGTTTTGGCGGTGCGGTTGGCCGTATATGCTTTTCGTTTGCGTTGTCGATTTTTAGTGTTAACGTAGGGTTGCTGACGGCTGTGCAGGTTGCTACTGTTGCTTTGGTTGTTGCGTTGTCGGCGGTTATTTACAAAGAAAAGGTACGCTGGTACGCGTACCCCCTTATCATTGCGATTATTGTTTCGGCGACGGTGATTAGTTTAGGGATATAGTTATTTAACGTCGGTGTATGGGGTGTATTTGCGGTCTTGGGCACGGGCGACGGGTTCGTTGGTCAAAAAGCCGCGGTGCGTGTTGACACCCAGTTCCAGCGCAGGGTCGGCGGCAACGGCGGCCGCGGCACCCATGTTTGCCAATCGGATTGCGTATGGCAGGGTTACGGATGTCAGGGCGAATGTCGAAGTACGTGGAACCGCGCCAGGCATGTTTGCAACCGAATAATGAACAACGCCGTGTTTTGTGAATGTTGGGTTGTCGTGATATGTCACGCGGTCGATTGTTGCGATGCAACCGCCTTGGTCAATCGCCACATCAACGATGACGGCCCCGGGTTTCATTCCCCGCACCATGTCTTCGGTCACCAATTTTGGTGCGGCGGCCCCAGGGACCAAAACGGCACCCACAAGCAGGTCGGCACGCTTAACACAGTCGGCAATGTTGCCTTTGTTAGATATAAGGGTTTGAACACGTCCCATAAAGATGTCGTCCAGTTCGGCAAGGCGTGAGCGAGAGATGTCAAGAACGGTTACGGATGCGCCCAGACCGACGGCCATTTTTGCCGCGTTAATTCCGACGACACCGCCGCCGATGATAACGACCTCGCCGGGGGCGACGCCAGGAACACCGCCCAGCAATACCCCGCGGCCGCCCGCGATTTTTTCAAGGCATCGTGCGCCGACCTGGATACTCATGCGGCCCGCGACCTCGGACATTGGTGCCAGCAGTGGCAATGCGCCGTTTGCCAGTTGCACGGTTTCGTATGCGATGGCGGTGACTTTTTTATCCAGCAGAGCCCCAGTCAACGCATGTTCAGGTGCCAGGTGGAAATATGTGAATATAACAAGGCCAGGACGGAAAAATCCAAATTCGGGTTCCAGGGGTTCCTTTACCTTCATAACCATTTCGGCCTTTGCCCAGACCTCTTTTGCGGTTTTCAGGATAGTTGCGCCCGCGTCGATGTATTCCGCGTCGGTAAAGCCACTGCCCTCGCCTGCCTTTGTCTCGACATATACCGTGTGGCCGTTTGCCACGAATTCAACGACCCCCGATGGTGTCATTCCTACACGGTTTTCATTCTTTTTGATTTCCTTTGGGATTCCGATAATCATTTTGCTTATCTCTCCTTTTTTTCCTTTTCTAAATTTGCCCCATAAGGACATTGTACACCCTTTATATATGGTTATGGTGACTAAACTTGTATCAATTCCAATGGTCGCGGAAGACACCGCTTAATTTAATGTGTTTTTTCAATTCTTGGATAACCATGCAACGTTTGAAGACACAGACGATGCCTTTGTCATTGCCCCATCCCGGTTGCGATGATTTGGAGGCGACCAGTTCCCAACCCTCGGCCCCCAGTTTGTTTAGTTCTTTGTCCATGCGGGCGGTGTCTATGCGCTTGCCATAGAGACTCATTACATTTATAAGTACCGTTTTGTATTCAAACTTTGCCATGTGGTTCTCTCCCCTTTTTTTAGTGTGATGAGATTAGTTGCACCCCTTCGTGCGCGAGTAGCTTTTTTTTGACATCCAGACCCCAACGGAAACCCGTCAATGCGCCGTTTGCGCCCATGATGCGATGGCATGGGATTATGATTGGAATTGGGTTGCGGTTGTTTGCCATTCCAATGGCACGGGCACCGCGGGGCGAGCCGACCATATTTGCAATTTGGCCGTATGTTGCCGTTTGGCCAAAACCAACATTTGATATCATGGCCACCCACACCGTTTTGAAAAAGCCATCCGCCAAATGCAGGGGCAGGTCAAAGGACTTTCGCGTGCCCGCAAAGTATTCGGCGATTTGTTCGGCGGCGGCGTTTAGGATAGGGTGACTGTCCCTGTGGATACCTGGTGGAGTGTCACCAGCAAAGTAAATCGCGGTGACGCCGATGTCGTCGGCCTTTATCGTTAGTTCCCCAATCGGTGTGTCGATTGATAACATGTTCATGTTTGCATTGTATCATGTATAATGTAATAGTGAGTATGAAAAAAATTCGGTTAATTGCGTTCTTGGCGTCGATGTCTATCGCCGTTTTGATGGTTGGGGTTTATGTGTTTTCGGTGGTTGGGTTGCATTCGTTGGTGAATTACCACACCGATGCAATACATTCGGGTGATCATTATTGGTCGGCGTCGGTGTCCCGCCAAACGATGCTGGGGGTTGCGCGGACGTGGTTGGTGATGTCGTATGTGTTGATTGGTTTGGCCTTTGCCGTGAAAATCGTTGGGTTTATATTGTTACGCCGAAAGACCGAAGACAAGACCACGGCAATAACATTGATAAGTGTTAACAGCACCAATATCGCAATCAAGATTATAAGTATCGCGGTATCGCTTCCCGTTGCCGCGTATTTGGGCTATACCAATGCGACAATGCAGTTAAAGTTCTGGGCCAATTTGGCCTTTATCATCGCCCAGATCGGTATTATTGTTTGGACGGTGTTCTATTTGGTCCGATTGAACCGTGAATTGCGGACGGACACGACGATAGAGGGTTCGCATTCCGAGGTAGATGAGGCTGCTGATACCCACGGCCCCCAATAACACCCCCGCCATATGTAACGGGTCGACCGCATTACCAAAGAATATCCACGGGTTGGACATGGTTGGCAATACCATCTCGGTCACGTTGAATGGTGCCGTAAAGTGCCAATTCGTTCCCCACAACGGGTTGAACAATAATCCCGCCAACAAGAACACGGGGACCAACCAGAAGAGGTTGTATAGGAAGTGACGGTAAGACGGAGTGACCTGGTTCGTTAATATCATGAAAATCGGGATGGTAATTAGGATTGCGTGAACCCAGTACGTTTCCCATGTATAGTAGTACCAGAATTCGCCGACGTACCAGACCTGGATGTTGTTTATTATTCCGCCGAACACAACGACGGTTATCATAAAGTTCATGACGGTTTTATTGTTAAGTAGTAACGCGGGTAAAAAGAGCCAGGTCGCAATGGTACAGACATTGACGGGGATTGCATATTCCCATGCCGCGACATTTGATTCCGCGCCATGTGCCCACCAAATGAACGGGCGTGATATGGGAGAGATAAACAGAATTACCGCAAAGACGATTGTTACGGTGCGGGCGCGTTTCGTTCCCTTGCACAGGTATGCCATTGCAAATGGGGCGATGAATGCCATGACAAAGCCCCATGTATGGATTACCGTACCCCAATCCCAATTTCGATGCATGAACGCAAACACACATACGGTGAACGCAAAGAAGATAGATACCAAGGTATGCAGGATGACCGCACGCCGAACAGAGGGAAACATGCCTTTGTTATATTTGTATCGGAAGACCAGCCACGGGCCAATCAAGGCAAAGAGTGCCAGCGGAATACCAACCACCAATTCGACGACCATTTTACCTAGCCCCCTATGAATTCAAATATCCAAACCGCCGCGGCAATGGCGACACAGAAGAAAAAGCCCCAGTTTGTCATTGCAAAAAATCTTTCGCGCGGTGTGGATTTTGATTTACGGCATTCGATGGTTGCCACAACGTCATCCAGGTAATTGTCGTCGGTTACGGGTGTTTCGGTTGTTGATATCGCGGGTGCGGTGACGTCGTTCCATTGCACCTCGCCCGCGGGCAGTCTTTTGACCAAACGGATTAGTACATATGTTCCCAAGATAAGGAACGCAAAGCCCATTAGGCCCATGGTGAGTAAAGAGACCTCGCCCGCGTTGTTTGGGTCGCCGATGTATCCCGGGGTGCCGCCGTCCGTGAACGTCATGATGTACATGATGGTGACGACGATAAAGTTGTTAAGGAAGTGCATAAGGATTGGGTACGTCATGTTACGGGTGCGCAGGTATACAACGGCCCACAGTATTCCCATAAAGAGTTGGGCCACAGTTTGTTGTGGGGACATGTGAATGAGGCTGAACAAAACCGAGCTGGCGATTATTGATATGACCACGCCAAAACGCCTCTCATATTCGCGTTGGATGGTTCCGCGGAAACAAAGCTCCTCGACAATTCCCGGCATTACCGCGACCGCAATCACGGCCAAGATATACATGCCGAAGCCATCGACGGCGGATTCGGCAACGACCTCGGGCGGTGAATAACCCGCCAAGACAAACAGTTCCAAAAAGAACGCGGCGATGAACAGGAACGAAAGAAAAGCAACAATGGTGATTGCGACCGAGAGAAAGAACCCACCGAGGGTTATTCGTTTGATGTGATAATGTTTTGCGATTTGGTTGCGCGGAATCCCCTGGCCTCGTGAGATGCCGATAAAGGCAAGTAGGATGAAGATGAACACCACGATGGTGAACAGGTGCACAACGACCATGTTATCAAAGTTCAAATCCAATCCAACCGCAATGAATGCCCCCAGGAACAATATCCCTACAATCGCCAAGAACATTTTTAATGATGCCATGTTGTCATACTAGCACATTGGGGTTATTAAAAACAACCGTATTATGCCACGATGCGTTCGACCTCGTTACGGTCGGTCGGTATGCTTTGTGATGGTTGCCCCGACGGTATGTCAAGCCCCCCAGGGAGAACGGACAGGTTACTGCGCTTTGGTGGTGGCGGTGTCTCGGGGTCGGTCGGGGTTGTTGGTGGCGGTGGCGGCGGTGTGCCGTTGGTGTCCGAAACGTCTTTGTCGGGGAACACACGGCGCAGACCGCGCAATAACGGATTAACAAACGGCATTGTCATCCCCGCGGCGGTACCCGCAAATGCCGAGAAGAACAGCGCGGATTGTGTTGTTGGGTCGGGGCTTACATTATGTAGTACGTTTGCGATGGCCTGGCCAGCCGCAGGTGTCATCATCATAGGGATAAGGAGGGCGGTTAGTGCGGCACAGCTGCTGATTAAATTTACCGCGGCTACCCGCTTTGCGCTTTGACTGCCCGAGGCTTGGGCCGCCGCGTTACCCGTAAAGTTCGTTGCAACACCCGCACCGCCAAGGGCAGGCGGAATTTGTTCGGTCGCCATTATTCCCGCGCCCGCCATGCCTTGGGCCAAGAGACTGAACGTTGTACTGGACGTCAGCAACGTTGTCGCGAAAATTGCCGCGCCCGCGGTGGCGGCGGGGTTGTTCGCGGCCTCCATGACTGTGGTCATTATTTCGGACATTTGCGGATTGCGCAGGGCGTTTCGCATGACTTGGTTCCCCAGGAACATTGTCCCAACGGCACCCAGTTTTCGTAAACGCGACATGTCTTTTGAACGTGTATCAAGGACGGCCAGTTTTTTAATCTTTTCTTTTTTACCTATGTCATCGTCGGCCTCGATTTTTTCGCGTTTGAATTCGATAACTTTTTCGCCCGCCAATGCAACGGGAAGGGCGGCCGCGGCGTAGGGGGCCTGGCGCATGACCGTTCGGAAAGGATTGCTGTCGCCGTCCGTGAAAATCCATTGGGTTGATGTTGTGCCGACGCTGCTGCCCAGGGTGTAAAACACCCCTGCGCGTTCGGAACGTTTGCCCTCGGCAACCCTGGACAGATTCATCAGGTCGGCGATGGTGCTGCTGTTATATGCGATTGCCTCGCCCGCACCGCGCAGGAACCATCCTGTGTCTTTGAATTTTTGTTTGATGGTCGGCGGGGTTTTGTCGTTTATTTGACCGTATGCCGCAAGGACTTTTTTAGGGATGATTTTGTCGACGATTTTGTGTCCCAAGGATTTTTTGCCCGCGGTGAATGGGATAGGTTCCTCGGGTTCGCGCATGGCACGTTTTTCGCCCTTTTTCGCGCTCTTTGCCAAGTCCACCTTTTTCTTTGATTTCAGGTTCGTCAGGCCATAAACAATCGTCCCCAAACCCGCCGCAAATTGTGCGGGGCCCATTTCATCGGTGGGGTTCAAAAACAACATTGCGGATGCGATTGCGGCGGTTGGAAGTGCCGCCTTTTTCGCGACTTTGAACGGCATTGAATTTGTAACTTGGTCTTTTTTATATTTAATGAATTGGTATTGGTCGGAATCCACCACAGTATCACGCAAGGATGATATCCCCTGTTTCACCGCGGAAAGTTTCTCCCCCACATACCCTTTTGCCATAGGTGTATAGTTTCGCATGTATCAATGTCAAATTCAAGTAGCAATTTTCATTTCTTTGTGTTAATAATATACCTGTATGATGTACGAACGACAGAATGAGATGCGCTCGTTAAAACTATTAAAGGCCAGCGTTTATTGCACGCGGGTTGAACGGGCGTTGAAGGCATTACCAATATTACTCTCGATCGCCGTGTGTGTTATCGGTATTTTTAACCAATACAATGATTTTATATCGCCAATTTGGTTGGCGGGTTTGGCGGGTTTGGTGTTGGTTGTTGATGCCGTGCTGATGTCTATTGCACGTTGGTTCCAAAATTGGTCGGCCAGTTTAATGGACATTTACGACCATCACGTTTACGGCATCCCGTCAAACAAGTTAATGACAAAACACATGAGCCAGATTGCAATCGACCAATACAGTTCACGTGTCAATGACAAGGACGGTACACGTTTCAAAAACTTTTACTTTGATGCGCGCGTTGATTCGTCTTCCCTGCGTTCCTGTCCCGTGTTTGAAAACCAAAAGCGTCAATTTGTCGAGGAGCACAACCTCTTGGCATATTGCCGAAAATATATGTACATAATTTGGATTGGGTTTTTGGTTGGGTTGTTGGTAATTGCGTCGACATTCGGCGACACATTTTTGAACAGCATCGTTAATATCTTTGTTCCGTCGTTGGGTATCATTATGCTGATTGTTAATTCGTGGATTGGGTTCGAGGAGAATTTGCGCGATTTGAAGCATTGCACAGACAACCTGGAAAAAAAGCGCGTCGAGTTTGCAAAGGGCCAATGCGAGCAAAATTTGAACAGTCCCCAGTTCCTGCGCTCCGTTCAGGACGGCGTGTTCAAGTTCCGCAGTCAAAATGTCACGGTGCCAAGTATATTGGTGTGGATGTATAACCGTGCCGAGCGACGCAAGGCAAAGCGCAAAGCATACGAAACGAACAGCACCGCCCCGCCACGCGCGAACACAAAACGCCGTATTCCGCCGAAAAAGAAACCCGCACCAAAACCATCAAAGCCGCGCACAACCACCACACCACCGCCGCAAAGAAAAGTTATTCGCACGACAACACGTGTTGTGCGGCCCGACCCAACCAAAAAGAGATAGATTTATTTTACCAAGTTGTTTATCTCACGCTGGATTTTAATTGCGAATGTTATGCGCGAAATCAAAATGCCCGCGCCAATAACGGACAGAATTATTCCCGCGATGCTTAATGTCATGAAGTTGGCGAATGAAAAGACCGCATACGAAACGATTTGCAAGAACATGCCGTCAAAGACCAAGGTCAGCCCAACGACCAAAACCGAGTACCCCACCACCGTCATTATGTTTTGTATCAAGCCGAATTTTTTCATATCGATTTCAATGCCAAAGGCCCGCAACCGAATTGGCAACATAATGTGCCAAAACACGATATAACCACCAAATGTGAACATGGTTGCCAGTAGGTGCCTGTTACGCGTTAACCCAACCCCCGTACGGCGTTGGATTACGTGTTGTGTTCGCGTGTGCCATGCGATGTAATAAATCCCCAAGGTGACGGCCGTCAAGATAATCATGCGCCGCGGAGCAACATGTCTGAATTTAGTTTCCCGCATTTCGCACCCCCCGCAATTTGCGTCGTGCGACAATGGTTGCGATACCAATCGCCATGGTAAATGTCGTGAAAAAAGCCGTCAGCCAAACAATGCGCGTGAAATTCGTCCGCGGATGGTTTGCGATATGATACGCGGGGTCGATGAAAAAATCATCCAGCCACGGCATACGCGTTTCCATCCATTGGGTGAAATGCCCGACTTGGGCCGCGTGGTTTTCCAACGCCAATACCTCGTTAGGCACGCGGAAACGCCAAAAGAGCTGTAACTCGCGTTGCCAATCCCAACGTTCAAAATTTCGGTTGAAACATGATGCGTAATTTGTGGTCAGGTAATTAATACGGGCCAGCATCTGTCGAACCTCGTTATCACGGATTTCCTCCCACCGTTCGCGAACCAATTCGACAAACCATGGCTTGTGCATCAGGTGGTAAAACCACACCGCGGGATGATATGCGTCATGAATTGGACGGGCCGCCCAAACACCCGTGGGCGCGGTAAACGTTGGCTCGCCCGCGACGAATGACGTGCGAATTGACCCTGACGATATATCGAAATCCCACGCGGGACCGGCCACGATGCGTTGCACGCCGTCATTGCCTATACGAATCTGGTGACGGACGGACGAAAATCCAACATCACCATTTTTGAAAAGTTCCTGTAACAAGTAATAATCAACGAACGAATCAATGTCCATCACGGCCGCGACCTCGGCCTTTGTCGCAATGCGTCCGTTCGACGATATACCGACCAGGTCGTCAATCCCCTGTAACAACGAACGAAAGTGGTTTATGTGCGGACTGTTTTGATATATGCGGTCATCGTTCGGAAAACCGATAGTATACGGCAGGTCGCCGACCATAACCCAATACGACCCCTCGGGTTGGGAGCTGCGCCTTGGGGGACGGCGGCACATTTCAAACAGGAACTCGGTTTGCGTTGGGTCGTCCGATTCAACCATCGGCAACCGCCCGCCGTCGTTTGCATTGATTTGGTCGGTCAGGAGGTACACGCCGCGGTACTCGCCATTCAGATACAGGTGCACATTCCACGTATTCGGCGCAAACGGCATCCGCAAAAGGCCCGCCAAGTAATACGCGGCATAATTACGTAAAAGGGTCGCATCCAAGGCATTCGATATCAACGTCCATGTGCGCGCGGCATAGTCAGAGTCCAAGATATAACGTTCATCGTGAAATCGGATTTGATACGGGCGTTTTTCGCCGAACCATGCCCATGACGAATTACCCCGTCCACGTATTTCCGCGGGCGCACTGTCGAACATGAATTCGTACTGGGTTCCCGTCATTGATATAAATGCGTCGCGGCGGTTGTAACGGTGGATGCCGCGATACCGGCTGTGGCCATAATCGTTGTCGCTGTCCAGATATATCCGCATGACCGGGAACGCGTTGTCCGTACTAATTGGCGACAATGTTGGACGGACGGTAATGGACAATCCGCCCACCAGGGACGTTATCGTCAACACCACCGCCATTACAATGCCTCTTATCATCTTATTATAATACCCTATTCGCCCGCCATCGTACAATAGATAATCTGGTCAGTCGGGTCCAGGTCGAATGCATCGCGCACATCCAGGGCTTCGCAACAGAAAAACTCTGGGCCCTCCGTCGCCATCCATCCCAACGGCATGAATTTCCCGCCCCCGCCGTTATACGCGGCACAAACCAATTCGGCGGCACAGGAGAATTTTTGCGGTTCGGTGATTCCGAAAATCTGGGCGGCGGTTGCGATGCGTATGTTCATGTGGTTGGATTGGTATGACAGAATTTCTTCGTAAAAACGTTCGGCCCGAATATCCTTTAACAACTTTGCCGCGAACAAACTGATTATCTCGGTGCTGACTATAATACTCTCGACTTTGAATTTTTCAAGGCTGGTGTTATTATTTGGGTCCAGGATTTCCGCAACAACACGGAAAGGACGTTCGTTGATGCCGCACACACGGGACAATTCAATCAATGTCATGAACACGTTGGCATCGTAACGGTCGGGTGTGACGCCGTCGTCGCTTAACACCACCGCCACCGATTTGTCATCGCCACGGGCCAACAGGTCGGCGACAAAGGTCTCCATATCGTCGGCACGGTAATGGTTTATTTCCATTCCCGCGCAATCGGTGCGGAGGGCGTCCATCATGTACTGGCTCTTTTTATTTTCGCCGATTATAAAGAGTTTGTTAGGAATGTTCTTTGGTAAATCGGTCACGGGCAGGACGCGGTCGGTGCGATATTGTTTGCCCCGTTTGCGCATTGTTGCGTTACGTGTTTCGGACAGTACGAACATACGGTCCTCGAAGTTGATTGTCGGCAATCCGTGGCCATAGCCCGCCAGGTATTCGTCGCGCGGCATTGGTTCGATTGGATAGAACTCGCACCCCTTTGACGCCAGCAGGTGCATCAGGACGGCGTACAGCTCGGGGCATATTACGGCGATTGCCAAGAATTGGCCCAATTTGCGATTGTGGGAAAAGAATTGAATTTGTTTGTCGCGCAATCCCTCGATATTCATTTCGCGCATGATGTCGGACGCGCGTTGCGATGTGGTTTCGACGCCGATTGGTGTTTCGCCGTTGAATTCAAATTCGGAAACCTTTAGCACCAGTTTCAGCACGCCTATGAAATCCGCCTCGCAGAACTTGTCGTCGTTACTGCGCCTGTCATTCATTATCAGCAATCCGCGCGCGTTTTCCAGGGCGATTTCCTCTAGCTCGTTCATTGATGATGGGTCGCCTTCACGCACGATTAGGCGTATTTTCCCCGCGGGTTCGTCATCCATATCGGCAAGGCGGGCCAGGAGGTCGGCGCGAACCTCTTCCTTTGATTTATCGGACAGGAGGAGGACGGTGTGGTTTTCGTCGCTCTCCATCAGGTCGGCCAGGATTGACGGTACCTCGTTATTGTATCGCAGGATGACGATGTGGTCAGAGATGTTCAGTTTGCCGCGAGCCCGGCCAATGGAGGTTAGGTAGTTACGCAACAGGTTTGTGGCGAGGGCGATGATGGTACCAGTGAACAGCAACATCCCCACGACGATGACCACCATCCCCAATACGGTCAGGGCCGAATCGTCTACGTTTGCGACGGATGCGGGGACGATAAGGAATGATGTGACGTCGATGAACGCCATGACAAAGTTGTCGTAACCATCGTATATGAACATTGCGACGATGGCGGCGATGACCAAGAACAGGAGGTTCAGGCCGACCAGCATAAGGATGGTCATAATCAGGGGCCTTTGGTTCATGGACACGGTGAATGATGACAGGGTTTTGCGGGTGAAACGTTTGATGATTTTCATACGGATATATTAACATTTATGCGGGCGGTTTGCAATTAATCCTTCTGTTCCGATGAAATGGCCTTGGAGTAATTTCTTCGTAATAGTTCGGGCCGAGGCCGTAGGCCGAGCGTTTGGCCCGAAGCGGAGCCTGGGGGGGGTTTTTACTTTTGTGTTTTTTACTGGGGGGGGTTTTCGAGGGGGCCTCCTTGCAGGGAAAACTAACTTTCCTTCCCTGCGGAGGAGAAAGGACCGTCATGATATTTAGTTTTGAAATAAACACACAGGACAGGCCACTTTCTCTGGTCCTCGGGTGCGGAAAGTTGTTGTTCCCTCGTCGGCCCTGTACCATACAGTAACATGGATTTATTTATGGTCAAGGGGGTTACTGACATTTGTTGATAAATTATTTGCGAGCATACAGTCAATATAACCATTAAGATAATCGACCAACCAGCGGGCGGGGGTGAAATCAATGTACATGGATTTGAGGGGGATGCCTAGGGTATTGGCGATTTCTTCTACTCTGTTTATATATAGTGAAAACTCGTGCAAGTCTTCCGTGTATTGTTCCAGTTCGTTCATATGCCCCCCTTCACAATATACGCCTAAAATATTAGGCAGTCAAGTGTTTGTCCAATATTTTTAGTAGGATTATTGTATGGATTTGAAATTATTTGCGAAACGGTTGGTTGAGTTGCGGACGGAAAAATCGCTCTCGGTGAGAGCGTTGGGTGATGCAATCGGTGTTAGTGATGCATCCATATCAGTATGGGAAAATTGCAAGAGTGTTCCATCAGCAGAGGCAATTTATAAATTGGCGAAGTTTTTTGGTGTGACGTCAGACTTCTTGATTGGGTTGGAAGATTGATTTAGGCCCTACGCACGTTTACCCAACTTTCCTTTGCGTTTGTGGTGGAAGCTCTTTTTGCGGTTTTGGGTTGGCTTTTGTTTTGGGGCGCCCTTGTCACGCATTGATGCGCGTGGGGGCGGCGACATTGTCAGGGCGGGTGCGTCCGGGTTCATGGTGAATTCCGCGCGGGTGATTTTGCCGCGGGTGAAGTTTTCCAAATTGCGGATGATGAACATTTGCGGGTCGGTGACGAATGTGTACGATGACCCCGTTTTGTTCGCGCGCGCGGTGCGGCCGATACGGTGAAGGTAATATTCCTCGTCATGAGGGACGTCGATGTTAAACACGGCCTCTAGATTATCGACGTCTATCCCACGCGCCGCAACATCGGTGGCCACCAGGATTTGGGTGTCCCCCTTGCGAAACCTGCGCATTGTGGCGTCGCGTTGGCCCTGGCGCATGTCGCCGTGCAATGCATCGGCGGTAAAGTTGTTTTTGTTCAGGTATCGCGTCAGTTCATCCACCCGCTTTTTAGTGTTACAGAACACAAGGGCGGAATAATAGTTGCGTTCGGCCAGGATGGAGAGCAACGCAGGCCCCTTGGTCGATTCGGTTGTGCGCACAAAGAATTGGTTGATGTTTGGGATGCCGCCCGCCGCGTGTTCACATTTGACGTTGATTGGGTCGGTTTGGTATTTTTTTGAAATTTCCAAAATTGCCCGCGGCATGGTTGCCGAGAACATCACCGTTTGGCGGGTTTCGGGTACGGATTTCAGGATTTGGTCAATGTCCTCGCGGAAGCCCATGTTCAGCATTTCATCGACCTCGTCCAATACCAGCATTTTTAGGCCGTTTAGTTTCAATGTTTTGCGCCGCATGTGGTCCATGACGCGGCCCGTTGTTCCCACGATTATTTGCGGGCGTTTGCGCATAGCCGCCAGTTGGCGTTCGATATTTTGACCGCCGTAGATGCACACGACCTTTAGACCGCGTGTGTGTTTCGCAACATCCCGAATCTCGCGTTCCGTTTGAATTGCCAATTCGCGTGTCGGGCAAAGCACGAGGATTTGGACGTCCCCGTTATACAAATCCACCATGTTGACGGCGGGAATTCCAAAGCCGCATGTTTTGCCGGTTCCTGTCGGTGCCTGGGCAATTACGTCCCTTCCACCCAGGATATGCGGGATTACCGCGGCCTGGATTGGTGTGGGGGTTTCAAATCCCATGTCGACAAGAGCCGTTTTAATTTCGGCGGTTACATCCATTTCGTTAAAGTTAATCACCGCATAGGGTAACATCCTTTTCACGGCATTGCAAGGAGATTAGAGTTCAGAGTTTAGGGATTAGAGATTAGGGAGATGCTAGAGGCCAGTTCCCTGGACCCCTGGGGAGCCCGTGGGGGTGCTGTTTTCGATTAAAACGCGGTTGGCGGTGGATTTGATTTTGATTGGGTTGGCGACCTTTTTATATACGAATTCGCCGCCCGGGGTAAAGATTGTAATAGTTCCGAATTTGAAAATGCGGCCGATTACGGTTATGTTGACCTTCATGTCCGTGGCACGGTTTAGGGGGATGTTCAGGACGGTGAGCGACAAGATACCGCGTTTACCCAAGATGCGGGTGTTTGTAATAACGACTTGGAGGAAGATGTAGCTGAATAAATCCCTGATGAAGAAAAACAGCGGAATTATTGCGGGGCCAAATGCAACCGCGGCGCGGACGCCCGAATCGGCGTTTGGCATCCAATCCATTGCGTAAAAGCAAATCACGTATGCCGTCCATAGTAGTGTGTAGAGGACGCTGTCCACGAAGATTAGTTTTGTGCGGCGTGCACGCAGCAAGACCGTTTCATTTTCCGCGAGGGTGTCGAGATAGCTCATTTGGAATTCTCCTTTTTCTTATCGTATCACATGTGTGTTGATTTTTGGGTAATGTTTTCTTCGAGTTCGGGCAGGCCGCTGATTTTGAATTGGCTGCTGCTTATCATATATTTATTGGCCCCGTCGCGTTCGCGCTTTTGCGGGTTGGTAAAGTATAGTTCAGTCCAGCCCTTTACGACCACGCCCATGAGACTGTGCATGCTTAAGAAAATCCTTATCTTGTGGAATGGGGTGATTGTTTGTTCGTTGTAGAAGCCACTGCCCTTTGGGAGAATTAAATTGACAGTGATTTCTTGGCGTTGTTTTTCCTCGTTCCAGAGGATGAGGCCTTGGAAATCGTCACAGCATGGGACAAAGTTGTGGATGCCGTCTTCTTTGTCCAGGCGGAAGTTGATGAATTTGACCGCGCCGATGACGTCCCCGACGATGACCTTCATTGGGAATTTGACGGTTAGGATAGAGTATGCGGAGATGTCCGCACGCACGTCGTCCATGTTTATACCGTTGTGGCGCATAAAGAATTTGAAGTCCATGCGTTGTTTTAGGCGTTCGGTGTAGCGTTCGGAGGTGCGGAACATTAGCATGTAGTCGTGAAATTCGATAATCGTTCGGTTGGATGCGACAAATTGGAAGTTACGAAAGGCCTCGGCCCGTGCGTTGATGTCGTCGCTGTTTTTACGGTTGACTTCGGATTGTCTTATCAGGAGGAGGCTGAAAATCGCGCTTTGTATCATTACACCCAGGGCCAGGACGTTTGCAATCAGGCGGGCGGTTGGTGTTTGAATCATCTCGACATCCGGTAAGAATGCGGACACGACGAAAAGCGCGACAGTTACGACAACGACGGCAATAACAAAGAATAATGGTATACGGATATTCATGTAACCATCATAGCATTGTTTGGGCAGTTTGTACACATGTTGTCAGGCGGAGTCTTTGTCTTTGTCCTTTGTGAAGCCGAATTTTGATTTGACGGAGCCGATGAAGTTGTTAAAGGATTCGGTGCGGTGTTGACGTTTTTGTTCGCGCGCGAGTTGTTGGCGTTGTTGCAGGTAATCGTCAAGCGAGCGAACCCGCGCAAAGTTGACCATAGGAGCCGAGCGTTCGCGTTGCAGCATTTCAGTTACATCGCGTATGTCCAGCCCGTCCAGTGTTTGTATAACCATATCACGGTCGATTGGTTTGATTTTTTGCGGTAGGATTAGTGCGCCGTCCTCGGTTTGGCCGAATTCTCGGGTAGTACATTCCTCGTCACAATAATCGAATATGTTGGCAAAGCAGTTTTCGACGCTGGTGGCTATTTTTGACGCCATGAGGTCGCCGTAGTTTTGTTTTTGCCCTTGGCGTTGTTGGTAGTTTGCGTGGGCACCCCTTTGATATTCGTATTCGTCACGGACACCCGTTATTGGCAATGTTTCGTAGTAGTCATGGATTAGGTTCCAATTCGAGGCCTCGGCATTGACGTAGCCATCGTCATTCATGTGAAGTTTTGGGCCCGGAATATTCACCGTTGTGCGTGGTGTCATTGAAAATCCGTCCGTCAGACCGCTGGCGATTGCCCTTTCTGCTCCTGTGGCACCCAAGTATGCGCTCCATTCATTGTTCATCATTTTTAATTCCTCCCTTTGAAAAATTTGCGGCGCAGTATACCACAGCATCGGGAAAAATACAAGAGTGAAATATTTAGAGTTGTTTAAGACCAGTGAAAGTCGATTTCAGCGGTGGATGTTCCGTTGAATACCGTGAATTCACCGTCCGTGAAGGTCAGCATTGGGCCGGTTATGACCACGCGGGCGCGGTGTGTGCCGGTGTGCAGTATGGTTTCCCAAGGGGCGGGCGCCCAGTGCCCTTCTTGGATTGACCATGAGGATACATTAATCCATTCCGATGACCCAGGGCGTTGGATGTACAGGCGTGTGTGGTGGGTGATGAATGTCATCATCGGCGGTCGTGGTGCATCCCAGCGAAAGGTGCGGTTGTCCAAGCGCAGGTTTTCAATTGGCGGCATTTCCGCGCCGTTGACGTAGACATCGAATGTTGCGTAGCCAACGCCACTATACACCGTGAACGTGCCCGCGGCATATGTGACAGCCGAGGAATTTTGTTCGACGCGTATTGTGTTTAGACCGGGTGTGAATGTTGTTGCGTGAGAGGGACTGAAACTGCCTCCCCCGCCGCCACTGCCGTGGTGGGCAAATGTGTTTGAACCCGCGCGGCGGACGGAGGTGTTGAAACCGCTGATGACGTTGGATGAGTCCCAACGGATTGTTCCATTATCAATACGAAAGTTCGTTGGCGGGGGCGGTGTGGATTGGACGATGGCGACATCGAAAAATGTTGGTTCCGAGTCGGTATATATTGTCAGTTGGTTGCCGTTGAAAACATTCTGGGCGGTGTTGATGATGCGGAATGTGTTATTGCCCGCGGCCAGCAGGCGGAACATTGCGACGTCTATGGACGAGCGTGCGGTTCCGAGGAATGTGTAGAGGGTGCTGGTCTCGTGCCTGGCGTAGACCCTGCTTGTAATCACGTGCCATGGAAGGTTGCTGTCCCAGCGGAGGACGTCCGACCCCGTGTGTGTCCATGTTCCAGGGGTCATGTGGATGTTTGTGGGGGCGGGGCGTTGTAAGGTTGTGACCGTGAGGTTGACCGTTGCAGGCGCGGCCGTTTGTCGGGTCAACACATGATTTTGCACGGTGAACCAGGGCGTGGCATATTCCACGCGGATGGTGTTTGTTCCCGGGGTGAAGTTAAATTGAGCCTGTTCAAGCCACATGGAGCCGTGGCCCGTCGTTACATTTACGAAATCATCCGACCCCGCGCGGCGGACGGAAACATCCGCAGTTGCATGTGACCATCCCGTACCAGGGTGTGTCCATTCAAGGCGGCCGTCGTTTACAATTCGCAGGTCGGCGGGTGCGGGATGTTGTGTGTCGCGAAATTCCATTGTAAATTCGGCGAACGCGACCGCGTTGTCGACATAGACGCGATTATCGCGGACACCGACCACGTGGCCAGTTCCCATAGAGCCAAAGCGGAATGTGTGGTAGCCAACGGAGAGTAGACCCGTGTTAATACGGAATGCGTTGCCAACGCGTGTTAGTATTGGTGAGGCGTCCACGAATTCGTCATTGAACAAGCGGTAGGCGCGTGTCTCGGGTGTCAGGCCGCCCATGCCCAGTTGCGGGCCGTCGTTTGACCAATACCCTTCTATGCGTATGTTTGTCGGTACTGGGCGGATGGCGGATTCAAATGTATAGCCGTTGTTGCGTTGCAGTCGGATTGTTTGGCGCGCGTTATTCACGCCCAGAGTGAGGTCAAGCCGTCCGCCAGAGAGCGGTACGACCGAGGCGTAGGTGTAGGTTGGTGGGAGGAGGCTCTCGTGGCCACTGGGCAATGAGAGTGTTAGGCGGCCATCGTATTGAACCAAGTCCGACCATGTCATTGGGAGGTCGGCACCCCATGGCATAAAGGCGGGTGCAAAGTGCGCGCGGTTGTTGTGGATAATTATAAAGCGGTTGGCGGTGAAAGCGGTGCGAAAGGTGGCGTGATTGTATAGTGCCAGTTCATATTGCGCCCAGAATTGCGCGGGGTTGGAAAATGAACCCATTTGAAAGTCGGGGAACACGTCTCGGACGTCATCGAGTATTGAATTCAGCATATCCATGTTTTGGGACATGCCAGTGCCGTATATTTGTTCAATCAGTTCAATTTCGGATGCGATAGATATTGTTGTGAATGCGCGCCAAGAGTCGGACGTTGCGTAGTATACCCCCGTGATTGTGCCCCCGTCGTGGTCGTCGTCGCGCGAGCATCCCGTGAAAAAGAGGGCGATGGGTATCACCAAGAGGATTGGTATGAGTATGGTTAGTTTTCTCATGTTACTCCTTTTCGGATTTTTCGCCGAGTTGGGTTACGATTTCCTCTGACACATATTTCATGTATGCGGCATCGCGGTTAAAGGTGGTTTGTGATTTTTTTGCGCGGAGTTGTTCTTGTTTTTCCGCGAATGGGGTTTTAGGTGGTTCGAGGCCAGCTTGGACTGCTAGGTCGTAGATTTTCCATTTGGCTTTGTTGCTTAAACCACTGGCAAAATTCGTCCAGTTTGTTGCGGCGACATCGGCCAGGTCGAATATCCTGCGGCGGTTTAGGGTTTTTGCGTATGATGCGGCGATGTAGCCCGCGCTGGCCAGTTCTTTTAATGTTGTGTTTGGGGTGAGTTGGATGTTGTTTTCGGGTGTCATGGTTTTAGTTCCTTTTGACCTTTTTAGGAGTATAGCACAATAAAACCCCAATTATCAAATGGGGGTTTGTTGAATTTTTTAGTAAAGCAATCGATTGGCATTTATTCTTGCAATTTTTCATCTCTCATAATATTATTATGGTATAATCATTTTAGTTCTAAATGTCGGGAGGAATGTTATGAATGAGGATAGAAAGAGAAAAATTCGTATAGGATTCAATCTTCGGTTGCCACTTTCTTTGATATTGATTGGTGGAGCAATATTAGGTGTCGGCGGCTTTCTTTTGGGAATTGGTGATATTGTTTTAGGGATAATTTTCCTTCTTTTTGGATTTGGAATATGCTGGGGAGGCGAATTCTTAACCAAGGAAGCCATAACGGATAAGTTGAACTCTCTTAAAGATGAAGTTGAGCAAGCATCCTATGATGGAGAAAAAATTGAAGTAGTCATCGAGAAAACTAAAATGCCTCTTTAAGCCGTTTTCTGATAGCAAGAGATTAACACCAAAAAAAAAGCAGACAGTGTGTCTGCTTTTTTGAATGGTAGTGGCGGGCAGAATCGAACTGCCAACCTCAGGGTTATGAATCCTGTGCGCTAACCAATTGCGCCACGCCACCACGTTTTTGGATAAGAATAACACCTCATGATACAGGATTTGTATAAAGTTGGCAAGTTATTTGTGATATTTTTCGCCGCGGGTGATTGTTTGGGCGCGGTAAATTTGTTCGATGAGGATGACGCGGAAGAGTTGGTGCGGGAGGGTTATACGGCCGAATGACATGCGTTCGTTGATGTGTTGGGAGAGGGTTTCGTGGACACCGTCGCTGCCCCCCACCACAAACGTTATTGCAGACGTTGTTTGCGAAAGTGTGTTCATACGCGCAGAGAGGCCGTCGGAGGTCACGAGAGGGCCATTGATGTCGCAAAGAATTACATGTCCGCGTAGTTTGGTAGTAATTTCCCGTGATTCGTCGCGCGGGTTTGATTCGCGGATTTCGACAATTTCCATGCGGCAATATTTGCCCAAGCGTTTTTGGTATTCGGCAATTGCGTCCGACCAAAATTTTTCCTTTAACCCGCCGACCGCGACAATACGAATTGTTAACATAAATTATGGTACCACAGATTAAAAGCAATTTTCAAAGTGTTCGATGCGGTGGTTTGGGATGTGTCCGTCGATTTCGATTACGTCGAAGCATGTGTCCCTTTTTGTATATAGGCCGTTGTCGATGAGCCAAGCGGTTGCAACGTTGCGAATCTTTTTTTGTTTTGATGATGTGACCGATTCGCGGCCCAGGCAGAAGCCGGTTCTTCGCCACTTGACCTCTATGAAATGAATGCGCTTTTTGAATTCGGTGATGATGTCGATTTCGCCCAATTTGTTACGCATATTCACGGCCAAAATCTTGTGGCCAGCGTTACGCAGGAAGCCCAAGGCGATGGCTTCGCCCAGTTGGCCAGTTTCACGTGAGCTGCCGCTTTTGTACATGTTTTATTGTAGCATCTCAAAGATAAAATTAAAAAACTGATATTTCCATCAAACCTCGGACCACGTGTCTATAAGTGTGAGCATAGCTCACAAATTTTCGGGAAGGTATTGACATTGGATGTATCTATTTCTATAATAGGACAATTCAAATAGAGGGGGGCGTTGAAATGTTGAACTTGAATATCTTTATCGTTATGTTGGTGATTGTCGCCGCGGTTTTTGCGTCGCTGCCCCTTGTTGCCCTGTTGAAAAGACGTGCCGACAAAAAAGTTGATTGCGCGTTGGCCATAGAGCGCGAGTTGGGATTCATTAATGGTGACAGCATTGTGTTAGAGGGCCAATTCAGCTCGGGGTGTCGTGTTACCCGTGTGTTCAATTCGATTGTATTTGGTATTGGGTGGTTTTTCGGGTACAGGGGCCTGCGTGGGCGATTGGTTGTTATGTCTTTTGCCCCGTCCACGATGATGTTGTTTATTCAAAGCGGTACAGGGTTTGATGTCGATGGCATGTTTGAGAACCGATTTATGTTTGACAGGCACAAAGTGAACCTGGCGGTTGAGCGTGTGAGCCGTACAAAGATATGGGCGACCGTTAAGATTGGCGAGGACAAGACACGTAAGTTGTTCTTGCGCCTGCCGAAGTCGTGTGAGTGTAGTATTGAACAGACATGCAGTCTGCTCTGTCGCTTTTCACAATCCGTTGCGTAATGCAACCATCAACAATTCCCCCCAAGGCTAAAAGGGCCCCCGCAAGGAGGCCTTTTTTGATGATTTTGGTTTTTTGTTAGTCGAGTTTTTTGGACAGGGCCGCGAGTTCGTTTGCCATGTCGGCGAACATTTTGTCCATTGGGTCTTCCACAGGTGCAGGGGCGGGAGTCACGTGTACAACGGGCGCGGGTACAGGGGTCGCCTCGGGTACCGTTACATTGACAACAGGTTGTGGTTGCGGTGCGGCCTCGGGCGCCATTACTACCACGGGTGCAGGAGCGGGTGCCGCATGTATGACGGGCGCAGGGGCCATTTGTACAGGTGCAGGCATGACGACTTCTGGTGCCGCTACGTTAACGATTGGCTGGGGTGCCTCGGGCACGGTGACGTTAATGACCGGTTGGGCCTCGGGCACCGTTACATTGACGATTGGTTGCGGTTGCGGCGCGGCCTCGGGTACCGTTACGTTGATTATCGGTTGTACCTGGGCGGCTTCGGCGGCTATTGGGGCCGCCATTACGGGTGCAGGGGTTGGGAGGATGGCGGGAGCAGGTGCAACAGGTGCGGGAACTGGTGCAGGGGCCTCGGGCATCGTTACGTTAACCGCGATTGGTTGCGGCATTTGTTGGATAGGTTGTGGGGTTGGAAAATTTGTTTGGGTGTGGATTTGGTTGCCAAGTGCCGAGATTTGCGGTTGGAGTTGGTTGGCAAGTTGTCCCACGATTGCGGAAATTTGCGGTTGAAGTTGGGCCGCGGTTAATTGCGCCAATACATTAGGGTCAATGGCAGGGGCGGCGGACACAGGTACAGGCATAGGAGGAAGAATAGGAGCAGGAGTTGGAGTAATAACAGGTTGTTGAACATGTTGAACCGACGCCGCACGTGTTGCCGCGAGGATTTCCATCAGAGGCTGCATTTTTGAGTTTGCAAGAACCTCGTTCAGGGGTTGCATTCGTTGTTGGGTTAGGATTTCGGTGACCTGGAGCTGGAGCTGGTTCAGTTGGTCGTCCGTTTTTGCCTGGCGCATTGAGTTCACCAATTCCGTGATTTGTGATTGCAGACCCTCGATTTTTTTGTCGACAATTTCCATTTCCATCTTTGTCTCCCCTTTTTCAATGACAGTTTCCCTTGCGAGTTCGTTTATCATATTCTGTTTCGTTTCTTGGATTTGTTGCACGGATTTTTCCAGAGCATTGTACAACACGTCCGCATTGGCGGCCATTTCACCAATTTTATCGCTTTGGTCCTTTATCATTTGGAGTTTTGCGTCTTGGGCGGCCGTGAGCATGTTGATTTTTTCGTTTTGCAAGGTTAGGCCAGATTCAAGGGCGTTTTGAACACGCTCGTTTTGCAGGTTTAGGCTTGATTCAATTGTGTTTTGAACACGTTCGTTTTGGGCGCGCATATTGTCCTCGAACGAGAGTTGCAACATGTTGAAGCCTTCGTACAGTTCCTGTTTCATTTGGGCCAGTTGCTGTCTGTCTGTGTATTCGTTTACCGACTTTGCGACGACTTGGGAGGCGATTTCCTCCATTTGCTGGCGTTTTTGAACCAGACTGTCGTGAACGCGCGCAAGACCCTCTTCAACATTTTGTTGGAGTTTGGTTATTTGCTCGCTCTCTATTGCTGGTTGCGGTGGTGGCATCACAACCTTTGTCGTCGGTTGTGACGGCGATTGCATAAATACCACCTTTGGTTTAGGCGTTGGTTTGCGTTGGGCCCCCAGGCGAAGCAATTCTTGCTTTGCCTCGGCGGCGGCCGCCTTTGCCCTGGCTTTGACGGCCTTTATCTCGGCGTCGCGCAGTTCCTCCAACGTCGGTTCGATTAGTTCATTCGTTCTGCTCACTTTTTCCACCCCCATGGAATTTTTTTATTTGCTCCCTTTCGGTTTTTGCACATTATTTTGCGTTTAACGCAGTGACCTCGCCTACCATTTCCGAGGCCGTTGTAATTGCCGTCTTTGCCTTTTGCATTGCATCCATCGCCATGCTGCGCTGGGTTGCGTCTTGCGGATTCATTTTCGACAATTGCATTTGTGTTTTGGCGTTGTTCAATGCGGCGAAGGCCTCGGTGATTGCTTCTTTTGCACTTGCGCGTAGTGCGGCGATGCCTTTGCCTTTTTTGCGTCCCAGGACGACCCATGCCACGGCGACAATCAGCAATACGGCAAGAAGACCAATCCCAGCATAAATCATCCAATCAGACACTCCGCCGTCCGTGCCGCCCGTTGTGCCTGCGCCCGTGCCAGGGGCACCCGGGCCACCCGGAGCCGATGGGTCGGTTACGCCTGGCTGGCTTGGCTCCCCGCCTGTTCCCGTTTCGCCCTCTACGTCTATGCGGTATTGGATAGCGATTGGCAGAGAGTTGGTGTGAGTTGTGCTGTTCCCCAGGGCAACTATGATAATCGTGTGGGTGCCCACAGGCAGGTTCAGAGTCGTGAGGTTCAATGTGAGAGTTGTTTGGACGGGACGAAGTTCGCCATTAATTGTAATCAGGTAACCAGCGGCGCCGTCGACCGCATTCCATGAAAGGACACCGTTGACAATTCGTACATTTGTTGGCGCGCCGATTCGCGGAAGGTTGTCGTTTCCGCCACCGTTTGTGTCATCGACAATCAGTCCGTTGCTTGCCGCGGTTAGGTCATCAATTTGCGCCAAGATATCTTCGCGAGCGATTTGGATGGCACTGTTTTGACCCGATAAAATCATTGCATTTGCGGCCGACATTTGGGCGTTGAAGATTGCAACGGATGCATCGGTATAAGCGGACAGGTCACGGCCAGCAAGCATTGCGACCAATTGTACCAAGTCGTTTATTACCACCAGTTCGTCCACGGCGGCGCGGAATGCGTTGTACATGTCGCTGGCCTGTTGTTCCGTTATTGGTGTACCGATTGAGAGGAATTCGTTAATCATGTCTTCGGCCGCGAACATAACGGTCATGACAGCCCAGAAAGAGTGCGCGGTATAGTTTGAAGGGTTGACGTTGTCGAAGAAGTCCTCTATCAGGTTGACCAAGCGGTACAGGTATGTTCCAGGAACGAAGCCGTCGTCTATGTCCCCAGCCGTGATTGTGAGGTTGAAGACGTCACTGCCTGGAGAGTTGTGGAAGTTAATCATGTCGCCCAGAGCAACGATGACAATTCGATATGTTCCAGGGCCGATATCCATCATTGCGAAGAATTGGCCGAGGTTGATGCTTGGAACGTGCCATGTGATTGGTTCGTATCCGACAACGCCCGGCAAGTCATAGATACGAATCAAGTAACCAACGGCATCACCGTTTGATGTCCATGACAGTATTCCGTTCGCGAATTGGACGTTCGTTGGGCGTGGCAATGGTGTTGTTGGCAAGAGGTTTCCAGAGTCCAATCCAACGCGTGCCGTGCGCAGGTCAGAGTATGCGCCTTGGATTGTTGAACGTGTGAGTCCCTCGCCCGATGTTTGTGCATCGGTTACCCTTGCACGTGCGTTGTTCAATGCCCCATAGAACGTTGCCCATGATGAAGGTGTGAAGTCGTCTTGGGACAATTCCGCAAAGTATGCCTCGTATTCGGCAACCAAGTCGAGCAAGTCGCCAAAGTAGACCAAGTTACCGATTGCGGCAATCAAGGTAGATAGTGCAAGCGTTGGATCGGCACCAGAGTCACCGTTTGCAATTTCCCATGCAGCATCCAGAGCCGCGGCGTATGCGGCGAAGCTGTACGCCGTGTAGCGGAGGTTGCTGCGTGTTGTGTGGTTATCGAGGAAAGTTTGCAAGTTGTCCAATGGGTCCGCGGTTTCGTCGAGGATAACCAGTGGGAAGTCGTCACTGTCGTATGAGTCGAGGAAGTCCACACCATCACCGATTGCGACAATCACGACCGTGAACACGCCGTAAGGCAATGCAGGTAGTAATGTTGACAAGTTCAGCGAGTTTGTCGTAGCAACAACAAGGCGGTATCCAGTTACGCCAGGGATTCCATAGATACGAACGTGGTATTCAGTTGCCTCGCCCGTTGAGCTCCATGTAAGGATGCCGTCGGCGAAAGCGATGCTGGTTGGACGGGCCAGTTGAGTTGGCTCGTTCCCGCCGTCAGCCGTTGTTAGGTCGCGGCGTGCGGCACGGAGGGCGTCGTACATTGCGCTGACCTCGCCTGCTGCTATGTCTTGGCTTTGGCCCAGGTCAAGTGCATCGGCCAAGAGCATGTGTGCAGATTGCAATGTGTTACGCAAGTTGGCAAATGATGCAGGTGTGAAGTCGGTTTCGACAAGTTGTTCAAAGAACAGTTGGTATGCAGTTGCAAGGTCAAGCAGGTCACCGATATAGACAAGCGCAGAAATTGCGGAAGACAGTTCGGCGAGAACCTGGCCCGCGGTTGTTGGGCCCAGGTATGACCCGTCAACCATTCGGTTTGCCAATTCAAGGGCGTTTGCGTAACGGCGGAATGTGAATTCCGTGTAACGTCCCTGGACATGTGGAGTGTGGTCGAACACGAATATTTCGAGCAGGTATTCGTCGCTGACTTCTTCTAGTCCCGTTATTGCGTTGCGTATTCCTTGGGCGGCGGCCGCGATTGCACCCGTCCCTGCGTCCGCGTTATTTACCACGGTTTGACCGTGCGACATTGCCGAGTTCAATGCGGCAAGCGAGTCGGATGTGAAGACCAGCGGGCCGTCAAGTTGGGTCTGGGCATCGGCGAGCGCGTTGCGCAATGGGCGCAGGTCGATGATGTAGGCCGACCAGTTAAGTTCGGTCATCAGTCGTGACACGGTCGCAGGCAGCAACAATCCATCGGAAAGTTCGGCACGAGTGTCAGCAACGGCGGCAACCAATCTGTTGAATGTTGCACGCGTATAAGGAAGGGTGTTATTCGCAAGTGCGGCGGCGTGATAGATTGTAAAGTCTTCGGCCGCGCGCAATGCATCACGCAGGTCGGTAATGTCGACCAGGGATGCGATTGCATTACCCAAGCCATTTAACACGTCGGTTGGGTCGCCCGCAACAGAGTGTGCACGTCCCAGCCAGTATTGAAGGGTCGTGATTGAGCGTCCCGAGTAGTTTTCGGCACGGTTTTCGAGGATGTATTCCGCCTCGTCAATCAAGAATTGCAATGCACTGTGGTCGAATACCAGGTTTACCAGGAAGTATCGGAATTCTTCGTACATTTCGATGAACTCTGTTATTGTTGGTTCTGGGTTACCGGCAATCATGTTCATTGCGTCTTCTTGGAGTGTCCAGAAACTTGCATCGAATTGGACGAAGAGGTGCATGTTTGCCTCGAACCAGATTGCCTCGTTCAACAGTGCGCCAAGCAATGATGTGTCGACACGCAGGTTTGCACGTGCCTCGGTCAAGTCATTAACCGCACGTGTAAGTTCGTCGATGGTCACAGGTGATGTGCGGGCGACAATTCCTTGGGCCTCGGCAACGATTGCGTCAAGTGCATTAAGCGTTGCAGGGATGTAGAATGTGCGGGCAGGTGCACGGTCGAACAGCACGCCCTCGAACATTTCGCCAAGGTGTTGGTCAATTTGGAACAACAGCGATTCAAGGACAGCACGGTTTGGAACAAGCGCGGCCATCGCGTTGATAATTCCCCTTTCGGCGGCCATGAGTGCCTGGACACCTTCTGCCCCGCCTTCTACCGATTCGTATACGTCTTCGGCCAGGGCGATTGCGTCCTCTAGGTTGGCAATCGATACATAGGTAAACAGACGTGTGAGTTGAGTGGTTGCGTTGACGATGACCAGACGCAGTTGCGCACGGTCGGTTACAATTTCGTCAAGTGCGATTTCCAAGTTGGCGAGTGCGGTTGTTACGTCCTCGACCTCGGACTCGCGGTTGTCGATTACGGCACGTGCGGCACGCGCGGCGACATCCAATGCCTCGAACGATGCGGCGGTCATGTGTGTTGGGTGCAGACCACGTGCGAATAGATATTGCGTCAGCAATCCCCCGACATCGGCGCGCAATCCGTTAACCGCGTTACGCAACATTGTGAACAGGGTTGTAACGGCGTGCGGGTCAAGGTCGATGCCGTTATTGATACGGTCATATTCCATTGCCGAGAATTCAGAGCTAACGTGAGCCAGTGTTGATGCAAATTGGTTCCATGATTGTTCGTCGTACCTGTCCGCATATGGCAGGAGAAGTTGCGCCGTAGCAATTAGGTCGCGGAGAGCCTGGGTGTCGACTTCTACGTTTGCGATTGCCTCGATGAGTTCGTCAAATATTAATTGCCAAACATCAATTATGCGTAACTCGGCATCGTTCATGTCTGCCAACATGTCGGCAACAAACTCGGCATCCGCAAGTGCGTCTTCTACCGTTTCTACCGCGATTTTTAGACCCGCAAGAGAGGCGGTCGTATAAAATTCAGAGTTTTCAAGCATTCCTTGGGCCACGGCCAGTACCTCGCGGATACGTGTTGTACTTACCGCTTGGTTTTGGCGGATGTTTCGCAATGCATCACGAGATGCATCGATTGCCGCCGCATTATTTGTTGGGCGTGTGTCAAAGTACACAATCCAAGCGGCGTTCAATTGGGCCAAGAGCGCGCCCCAAGTGTTGTTTGAACCGTCGCCAGTTGCGGCACCCTGGGTGTACATGATGAATTCGCGCAATGAACCGTCGGGGCGGATAAAGAATCCAGCCGCGTTCACGGGTTGTCCCGTTACGTAATCCACAAAGGCACCCGTTGGAATGAATTCCGGCCCAGTTGTTGGGTATTCAGGGTTTTCAATCATCACAGGGCGGATGTCGGTTCCCCTGCGGAATTGGGCGTTGTCGTGCCTGTGCTCTATGTATGTTGTTACTAGTTCGATTTCCTCGGACAACAGGCGTCTGTCATAGATACGTGTTCCGTATGCACGTGCAAAGTTCTCGATTTGAACGATGAATTCGCGGCGGAAGTTAGCACGCATTTCGCGGTTAGTCATTGCATCAAGAGTTGCCTGGGTCGTGTGGGCAAGTGTATAGCCACTAGCAGGTGCCGGCCCGGATTGACTCTGGATGATGATTTGGGTCATTAGCTCTCGCGTGTTGTGGTCGAACAGGCCCCAGTTGAAGATTTCAATTGCGCGCGCATAATACACGGTTTGGAAACGGTCGATGTTAATGACAAGTGCATCAATTGCGTATTCCAATGCCGCGATTGCATCACGCATTTCATCAGCGTTGTTTGCGGCGGCGGTTTCAAGGAAACCACGTGCATCGGCGACCGCGATTATAAGTTCGTTTACCCCACCCGTGAAGTAAACGGCATCCGCATAATCGTCAAACACACCAGGGTTAAAGTTCAAGAGGAGTTCGGCGTATGCAATACGGTCGAGCATCATAGAACGTGTGAACATGTTGTTGCGTATGCCCGCGATTGCGGCCAGGACATTGTTACGGACAAAGTCACTTAAGAAGACCGGAGCCCCCGCATTTACCAATGTGAATTCGTCACCCGTCAGAACGACGATACCGTCAAGTGCCGCCTCGGCCGCGTTACGTGCATTGATAAGTCCTTGTGGTGCGTCCCCACGGTCAATTTCCGAGGTGGCTTCGTTACGTAATGCCCACAGGTGGCGCAACAGAGCCACGTTTAGGTTTTCGATGACTTCGTGGTATCGGTCATAGAAAGTGATTACAGACAAACCAGTTGCGTCGATTACGAATGGTTGGCTTAAGACCGCGCGTGCCTGGGCCAGGGCCGTTACGACACCCGCATCCATTATTGAACGTGATGCGACGGTGGCAACGATATCACCCAAGCCAGTACGGTTAAATTCAATTCCGTTGAACGCCATGTTCAACGAGTCAAGCAATACTCTTTTTTGGAATACCAATGAAGCGTCGACGTACATGTCGTCGTTTTGGAAACCGCTCTCGGCGCGGAAATCGTTGGCCGCGGCAAATGCATTTTGCAATAACCATGATGTGTCAAGGAAGCTGACGGGCCCGGTTTGAATTGTGAATGGGAATGCATTATGTCCCGCACCGCGTACCGACAATACATTTTCGGCACGCATAATTGCGGCGTTCATTCCACTGTGGACAAAGTCAAATTGCATGTTACGCAGAGCAAAGTCAAGTTGGACGGCGGCCAATACCACTTCCCGCCCCGTAGAGATTTGATGCCCGCTGCCTTCCCATGTTAGGTCAAGGCTCTCGGTCGTTACGGCATTGCGCGCGCGTGTGCGTGCGGTTGCCATTCGTTCCCATGTTGCCGTGTTGAATTCCGCACGAACCTCGCCCAGTTGGTTTGCCACAACGAGCAGGCTTTGGATAGTCGATGTATTCACCCACATGTTTTGCGGACGCACGGCCAAATCCAGTTGGTTAAGCGCACTTGTAATTTGTGGGTTCGAGAAGCGGTTTGAATTGTCCTCGAGAACATAGCTGGCATGGTTGAACGCAACCTGGACCTGGCCCCAGTTTAGGTATACGGTGTGCAGGAACATTTCAATGTCCACGCGTGTTGGCGGCCATGTGCCCCCTCCCGCTTCCGCCGTAAAGTGTGGGTGCGCAGGCGAGTTAATCAAGAAATCACGTGCCCAGTCGATGTAAACTTCTTGGACAAATCGTACCATACGGGCCAAACCTGTGCGGTCGCCGCGAAGGTTACGAACGGATGTAAGGATACCTGTGTATGCCCTGTCGATATCGTCGATTGTGGCATTAAGGTCGGCCAGAACGGTGTCGGCATAGTTCAGCGCGTCTTGGAAAGCCGCAAAAGTAGTAGCAGTCCAGTTTTGCGGAACGTACCAACGACCACGTTCTACGTTAGAAAGTTGGACAAGCGAAGTCACATCAACAACCATGTTGCGCAGGTAAGGCGAACCATTGTTGATAGAACGGCGCGAGTTCCAGATAGCAGGGTTAAATCCAAGTGCAGGTGACGAACCGACAAAGAGGGAGGATGCGAAACGTGTGTCCTCGCCAACAACGTCTGTGCCCGATGGGAAGAATGCGTTCCTGTTGGCTACTGGGGTTATGCCTACCGCGTTAACAACACGAACAGGTGTCGTTGCGTTTGCGATTGCCTCGGCCCAGGCCGCGAGGTCAGTAATTTGCGCGGCCGTGATTTGTAATGGCAGGGCGAGGCCGTTAGTCGCCTGGATACCCGCGACAGGGTTATTGTCAGTTAGTGTCACGCCCGAGAAGAATTGGATGTGGCGAACCGTTGGTCGGGTTGCCTCGGCCTGGTTCGTCAATGCAATAGGCGCGGCCAATCGTGTCATGTTAACAGGCGTGCCCGCGTTCATGGTCGATGCAGAGATGCTGTTGTTAAATGCGGCGGCATGTTCCAAGATTGTCGTTGCCGTTGTTCCCGCAAACTGACCGATTAATCCTGCGGCGTATGAACCTTGGCCAAGGTTGTTTGCGGCACCCGTACCAATCGTGTTGGCAGAAACGTTACCGCTTGCATACACTTGGCTGATTGTTGTTCCCGCGGGACTGCTTACGCCTATTAAACCACCCGCAATGGAGAGTGCGTTTACCATTGAACGTGTGTCGGTTACGTTACCCGAAGCGAAGCTGTTTGTTATGTGACTTGGTCTGGTTACTATGTGACCGACCAAACCACCTGTTCGTCCCGTTACCCCGGTCATGGCACCCGCATTCAATACGGATGTACCGTTGACGTTGCCGGTTGCGAACGCCCTGTCGACAACTGTGCCGGCCATTTGTCCGACCAATCCGCCGACATCAACACCACCCGCAACGGTGACAGTCGTGTATGATGCGGTGATACGGTTGTTACCCGCACGAATACGTCCGACAAGTCCGCCCGTGTAATTTCCACGTGATTGAACGGTACCATTTTGGACGGCGACATTGTGTACACGTACACCGCCGTCGGCGTGCCCAATTAATGCACCGACCTCGGAACCTGTTGCGGGGTTTGTGCCCGTCACGTTGATTGCGACGTCGCGCATTGTAATGTTGCTGATTGTTGCGCCCGCAACGTAACCGAACAATCCGTAAACGCCGAATTGGTGGTTGAACGGTGTTGACAGTCCCGTCAAGCGATGGTTACGTCCATCAAGATTTCCACCGAAGCTGGTTGCCATTGTGCGGCCGATTGGGTTTGACCACTCGCCCACCGCGATGTTTGAACGTATTTCCAGGTATTGTCCAAGGAAACGGTTTCCCGCATTTACGGCAACCGCCAAGTCGCGCAATTCATCAATAGCATTTATTTGGTGTGGATTGAAACGTGTACCATGTTCAAAGATTGGCCTTGGCAAGGTACGCAGGAAAGGCATCCCGTTGTTAATTTGAAGGTCAGCCGCCGCGCCCGCCATACCCAGGTTCCATGTTGCGGTTCCACCACCGCCAGCCAATATAGGTGTAACAAGGAATCCAACGGCCGAATAATGTGCAACGGTCGTTAGTGGAGATGCAACCCCCAACTCGTCAGTTTCAAATAGTTGTGTTGGGGTCATTCCGTCACGAACATTCCAAAGTGCGCCCGTACCACCACGATAGCGGTTGTTTTCGCCCGTTGGACGTGTTGCAACGGTTGCGTTCCCCGAACCGAACACGGCCGTGGAACGAATGTTTGCCGTTGCGGAAATGGTGTATGACGAGATGGACTCGCTCAAGACCGCCGTTCCCTCTATTCGTACGGTTGCGCCCGATGCGGCATCGGAACGACCGATGATACCGCCCGCACTTGTCCATGCGGCGGCCCCTGTGTTGTTGTTATGTGAACGGATTGCACCACTGACGATTACTTGGTTAATTACCGTTCCGTTGATTGCATTACGCCCGATGATACCACCCGCGGCACCTGCGGCTGCGTTTGTTGCGTCAATGAAGCTGGTTACATTACCCATGGATGCGACATCGACGATGAGAGAGGCCTGGGTGTCTGCCTGCCCCACTATACCGCCCGCAACACCCAAGGAGTTTGCGATTGTCGCCGCACCGAATTGTGCCGCCGCAACCGAACCCGTATTCCACGAGTTTTGTATTGTCGTACCGCGCGCAACACCCGCAATACCACCAACCGCATTGATGCCCATCACGTGTGCGGTTGTCCAGTTATTTTCCAAAAGGATGCTTGTATTTGCGGCCGTGCCCTCGGCAAAGCCAACGATACCACCAACGGCCGTTTCTCCGCGGATATCCGTACCACCCGTTACCGACGAGTTACGCAAAATGGAACCCGCCCCCAAACGACCTACGATACCGCCGACGTTGTTGCCTTGGTTCACGGTTGCGTTTACATTGGAACGAATAACACCGCCGACAACATGCACGTTATCCAACGTGGTCGATACCGCGTGTCCAATAAACGCACCAACACTGGCACCTGTGCGTTGTACGATGTTTGGCTCTTCGATTGTCAGGTTTCGGATTGTTGCGCCCGTCGTTCGTCCAAAGAGTGCCCGATAGTTCGTATCCGCAGTATTTACAAGGCCGCGAATAGTAAACCCACCGCCGTCAAAGTTCCCGCGGAAATCACGCGCAGGTGCGACCGATTGGTTACCAATAGGAACCCAGTGCATTCCGCCCAAGTTGATGTCGGCCGTCATTCGGATGTGCAAGCCATCGAAATTTTGTGTACCGTCATTAACGCGGTTACGCAGGCCAATCAAATCGTTAACATTGTTAATCAAAATTGGGTTGTGCTGGTCACCTGGCTGGCCTTCTACCGGTGGGCCCAGGTTTTCGTCACGCATCCATTGCAGAACAGGAAAACGACCAGGTTCAAAATACCAAACGTTTGCCAAGTCCCAATTCACACCCTGGATACCGAATGTTTCGATAGAGAAAATCGAAGGCACGGGCGGTGCGGCAATTTCGGGACGCGAGTTTATACCTTGGATATCAAATCGGATGTGTGCATTCGCAATACCGCGCCAGTTATTTAATACGTGCGCCCCCGCAACGGTCGATGCCGTAGACGGGCCGATTGTCATGTCTTGGTTAACGATGTTGGCAACCGAATCAACCGATTCGCGCCATGACTGGGTCGTGAGTGATTGACGACGAACCGCATCACCGACAAAGTTCACAAGGTAGCTGACGGTGTTCATTCGTACCGAACTGGTGCCACCCCATGCCAAGTTAGACCCGCGAACCATCGTGGACCCAACAACGTTGCGGTGGATGCGCAAATCCATTGTGGACGATGCACCAACAATACCACCGACCAATAATTGCGGAACGTTACTTGCGTTGTTTCCGTTTGTTGCGACCAACCATATATCACCCGAGAATAAGTTGTTTTCAAAAATCGAGAATCTACTCCAATCTGCGAGACTGCCCGCTATACCCCCAGCGTGACTGTATGCCACAACGTCGGATGTAACCATGTTGTTACGTACATGCACACGGCCGCTTGCGTGACCGATGACACCGCCAACGTGGTGTCCGCCACCGCGCGGCCCCGCCGTGTCGGCCTGGTTGTTTACTTCGGACGTGACCTCGGCCATTGTTGCATTTTCTTCTATAAGGATATCTCTTGCCATACCAACGATACCACCGACAATGGAACCGTGGGTTCGGCCTTGGGATTCACCTCTGACAGGGATACCGTTCGATGATGTTCGGATGACGTTGTTGAAACCTTCGGCTATACCGACCAAACCGCCGACGTTTGCATTTGGGTTAGTGATGACTACTTGGGATGCGACGTTGACACCCTGGGTACGTGAACGGATTTGGAATGTTTCCCCCGCAAATGTTGGGGTTCCGTATACATGGACATTTTCCATGGTCAAATTGTGGGCCGAGAACCCGACAACACCACCAACGGCCGGGTTGTGAACCCCCGACACAATGTTTTGGTTCATATTACCCGCAGGAATGTTAACAGGACGTTGCAAGTTATTTCGTGCAAGTACATTGACATTTGGGTCCTCTACCATCAGGTTACGGATTGTCGCACCATGTACGTGACCAAAGACACCTGCTTGGCTGCCTGCCGTTGCGTTTGTTACGGCGGCGTTGTTTACATTAATACGCAGGTTGCGCAATATGTTATTTTGGCCATCAAATGTACCGCGGAACGGCGCGGCCATGTTGTTACCAATAGGGGTCCAGTTCGCGTGCGAAACCATGTTGATATCCGCACTTAAACGCACGGTATATCCAAAAAAGTTACGACCCGCGTTAACCGCATTTCGGAATGAAACCAATTCCGACAATGTGGCAATGTTCAATACCATGTTTGTTGGGTGTACGCGCCATGGGTTGTTAATCAATACCGGCAACCCCGTTGGCAATGTGCCCTCTGGCGGACGCCATTCGTTTTGTCCCTGTGGGACGTTATTTGGCGGTGCCATCCCCGCCAACCAAATTGTGGATGGTGTGGTGATTGTTGCACCCGTCATTATGTTCCAATTAAAATTCGGCGCAAATCCAAAAACGGGATTTGCAACAGCCATGCTGATATCAACGTGTGTCAAATCCAAACGGAATGTATATGGGATTGGGTTAAAACGCGGAAAGCGGCGTTCTTGGCCCGCGGTAGAGTTATTTTCTAAACTTAAAAATTGGTTACCGCGCGAAACGTCTTCGGCCGCCATACGGTTAAGCAAGTTTCCAAATATAGCAATTGGGTTAGTGGTGAGAGAGCTGATTGTACCGAATTCAGGGGCAATCGCCGAGTTCACACCAACAAAATCAAAAGCGGTCAACGAAACCGAATTCATGGCGCGGAATCCCGTACCATAAACAAAGCCCGCCATACCAGCCATACGTACATTGAAAAGGTCGGTTGCGCCAATCACCGTAAATTCGTGTTCGTGGCGTACCGTTCCGCCCGCATAACTGTTTGTGACCAACACACCGTTACCCTGGACGACACCAATAATCGCACCAGCCGTATGTGTTGTTGCACCACCAAAAGATGGGGCAACGGTTCCCAAGTCGCCTGTACCAATTTGTCGACCCGCACCGCGAAGACCATTTCGTCGGCCGAATTGTGTAAGGTCTCCTGTGAAAAAGCTGTGACGGACTTCTGCGCTGTGCAACGCTAACTCTACATCTGTTACAATTCCCGTTCCGACCTGGGCCACTATACCGCCCGCAATGTTTGTTCCCGCTTGACCTGGGGCACCACCTTGGTTACTTGTTGCGTTGTTACCACCCGTTCCACCGTTTCCGCCGCGGCCATTGATTGCCGTGATTGTTGCCGATGAATATGTTTCTTCGATTATATTGTTTGTTCCTGTCAATCGTCCGATGATACCACCGACGATTGAATGACCACCCGCGCCACCAATACCACCGTGCGCGGCCCGCTGTGCTGTGTTCCCTGCACCACCTTGACCACCGCGGCCATATATGTCACCGACCATTGTACTGCGGCGCACGGTTGTTCCATTTGAACCAATACCAACCAAACCACCAACGATGACTTGGCCACCCGCACCACCATTCGTACCTGTACGGTTGGTCGTACCCGTTTGTGTGGTTTGACCGCCGTTACCACCCGCGCCGCCTATTGCGACGATGGTACCCGCGATTTGTGAATTTTCAATTACTGTGTTTGTTGCGCGTGCAACCAAACCGCCAGCGGTCATTACCTGGCCCGCGGTACCGTGACCACCTGCGGCACCGCCCGTACCGTCCGTTCCGCGAAGACCGCTCATCCCTTGGACGGCGATTTGCATGGTTTCAACCCGAACGTTTCGGATTGTTGCGCCATCGGTGGCCCCAAACAATCCCTGGTAATTCAATTCATCGGCGGGTGTACCCAACTGTTGTGTCGACCCCAGGTACAAATTCCGTATAACAAAAGGATGCGGGTCGAACGTCCCGCGGAATGGCGCACCCGGACGCCCAATAGGTATCCAATTGACACCCGTCAAATTCATGTCGCGCGCCAACCGAACGGTTACGCCTTCGCGATGGGCCCCCGCACGGACGGTTTGTGCAAACGATATAAAGTCGGTTTCGTTGTTGATAGTTTCAACCTGGCCTGGTGGTTGCGGTGCGGCGGAAAAAGTATTTCGATTTAACGTTCCCGACAACACCAAACCAAGAGCCACACAGGCACATAATAAAAAGGCAGAAAACCGTAACCTAAAGCGATTACGATTCCTGCGCTCTGCTTGGTCTATTTTCGCCTCTAACCTTGACAGTTCCTTATCCAGTTGTGTCATTTTTCCTCCGTACAGCACGTGACGCATGAAAACAATTCGCGCCCAATGTGGCCTTATACAATATAATGCCACACCATATATTGTATCTCCAAATGATTTTGACATACATTATAAGGTTCATTTGACAAAGTTCGCGATAATGCCTACTATAAATGTAAAGGGAGGGTTTCATTTATGAACTTCAAAAAGATTTTTTGCATCTTGGTGTTGGCAGGCGGCCTCATGGCAATCCAAATTTACACAACTTTGGCGGGCGCATTGCAATATTCAATCAGCAACCCGCATAACTTTGGCGGCGGATGGTGGTGGCAACCAAACCTGGACACCGCGCGCGGATTATTGGCGGTTACGTACTTGTCGATTGCGGCAATAGTTACATTAATCGTCTTGGCGGCATTTCATTTCTGTGCCTCGTCACGTCGGGCGAACTTTGGCCTTGGCCTTTCGATGATGATTGTATTAATTGTAACGTTCTTGGTATCTCTGACGGGTGCGATTCTGGGCTTTACGGGTGACGAGGTCATAGGGCCCGAGGTCAGCATCCTGCAACTCCCATACGTTGGAATTATTTTCGTCGTTATGATTATGGGGATATTCAACTTTGCCCTGCGTAACCGTTTCCAATCAACCACGACCGAGGCCACGGCACCCACGGCACCCCCCGAACCAATCGCACCCGAAGCAACACCAATCGAAGAATTGGATGAAAAACTGCTCGCATTGAAATCATTGTACAAAGACGGAACATTGTCCGAAAAAGATTACAAAATATATGTAAAAAAAGCACTGGATACCGTGATACAATAGTACATGGAAACAACAAACAAATCACTCTTCCGCCGCATGTTGGTCGCATCTGTTATTGCACTCTGTATAAATGCGGCCGTTGCAATTGTAATTGTTTTAATCGGAAACTACAGCCAAACCGAATGGCGTATCCTTGGCACCTCTATCGCCCTGTTCGCGTATTGTATCGCCCTGCTCTCTTGCGTTAATTATTACAATGAAAACCGCGGACCCAAAACCCTTATCCATACTGTCGGCTCTGCTGCGTTTTGTTCGCTGATGGCTTTTGTGATTGTATTGGCAATTTGGAACATCGCCACAATCACGTTTGAATCCCTGTCGCTCTCTGCCGTCCTATTCCTGTTGGTAACCGTTCACGCGGCATTCGTCCTACCGCTCCGCAACGCCGACCGCCGCATCACAATGGTGAAAACGGCAACCCTTACCCTCTCTGCCATTGCATCTTTACTCTTTTTGGCCCTCATATGGTTCGGATACTACGGTGACTTTATACTGCGACTGCACTTGGTCATTTTAATACTCTTGGTCTTGGGCACAATCCTTATCCCAATACTGGGTCACATTTTCAAACTGCAACCCGAACCAGATTCACATAGAGATGACTTGGCGTCCCCTGGTGGAATCGAACCACCAACAATTCCTTAGGAGGGAATCGTTATATCCATTTAACTAAGGGGACAAAAAAGTGCTACTAGCATAGCACTTTTTTCACTTACTCCGCAACAGCTTCAACGGGTTCTTCGACTATTTCGATTGGGGCGCCATCGGTGGTTATGACTTTTTTGTCGCGGTTGAATATTTTGTAAAACGCGGGAACAATCAACAGGGACATCACGGTTGCGTACAACAATCCACCAATTGTAACAAGGGCCAATGGTTGCATCATCGCACCGCTGGCACCCCATCCGATTGCCATCGGAATCATGGCCAAAACAGTAGAGAGCGCGGTCATCATAATCGGACGCAAACGTGTGTTACATGCGGCAATCAATGCCTCGTCAACCGAGAGACCGTCTTCACGGGCCTGGTTAACGTAATCAACCAACACGATGCCGTTGTTGATAATAACACCCATCAGGATAAGCAAACCAATCATCGCAACAATCGAAATCGGCATCCCGAATATAAGCAACAACAGGAACCCACCGGTAAACCCAAGCGGAATGGTGATAAGCATAATGAAAGGTGATTTGAACGAACGGAAGATTGCAACCATAACCAAGTACATCAGAACAATTCCACCCAAGATTGCCAAAATCATCTGCCCCATTGTTTCGGCCATTTGTGCAGCGAAACCGTCCTCGACCGGGTGAATGTTTGCAAACACGGCGGCGTTATCACGACGCAGGTCATCCATCATGCTGTCAACACGACCTTGGACGGCACCGATAACATAACCGTCAAGCAAGTCGGCCTCGACCGATGCAACAATTCGACCGTTTGAACGCACGATTGTAAAGGGACTGAAATTCGTATCAATGGACGGGTGGATACCCTCTATTTCAACGATATTTTCCATAATCAAATCAACGACCGCACCCAAACGTGCTGTTGTTTGTGCCAATGTTTCCATTTGACCGTTTGGCAAACGAATGGTTGCGGTGGATACCGTAACGGTAACACCACTGGCCGCCATCATGTTCATACCGCCATCTGCACTTACCGATACGTTCGATGCCAAGCCTATCCTTGCCGCATCTTGTGTAATACCCATTTGCGCCAACATGTCTCTCATTTCTTGTGGCACCAATCCCCAAATAGGTCCAAGGTCAATGCCTGCAACGCCATCCATGAAATCTTCGACTATTCTGTGTACATCGTGTGCGGCACCTAATGTCGTCCCGCGATAGTTATCAGCCATAGTAACATCAATCATCAGGTTAGGAATCCCACTGCCACCCATTCCGAACATGCCTGCCATGGCACCCGCACCAAAGTTCATACCAATATCGGCACCCGCGCCAACACGTGCGCGGATTCGTGTGTATAATTCCCCTGTCATAACGTCTTCAACTATGGTAAATATCCCATCACGCGTAACAAACGGTACTGCTGGGTTTTGTGCCATGTTGCTGATAATTGGGTTTGTTTGAACGGTGATGGAAAAGTTTCCCGTGTCCTCGGCCGGCATCAATTCCACGTCATTAACGACAAAGGCCAAAATCAAACTCCCGATAAACAACACAACGGCGGCACCAACGGCAATCCATTTCTTTGCAATTGTGAAACGCAATGCGTTGTTGTACCAACGGTCGGCCTTTTCACGCAAACGGTCAAACCACCCATCGTCCCCCGATTTCTTTGCAGCCAACTGTTCGGTTGCATTGGCAACCAGGTCATCGTCGGTTGCATCAACATCGGCAACCAACTTTCCTGCTTCCTCGACTTGGGCCGCGGCCTGTTTTGTTTGTTTTGTTTGAATTTTGAATGCGGCAATAATAGAAGGCAAGAACACAATGGCACAAACCAAAGATGCCAACAGCGAGAATATAATAACCCAAACCATGTCCATAAAGACTTCCATCATTAACCCGGTCACAAAGAACATCGGCGCGAACACGGCAACGGTGGTAAACGTCGCGGCCAACACGGCACCAAAGATTTGGCTTGCACCCTTTATGGCGGCCTCGCGGCTGCTCATACCTTTTTGTTTCAATCGATAGATATTCTCGACAACGATAATGGAATTATCAATCAACATCCCAACGGCCAACGCCAAACCTGCCAAAGACACGATATTCAATGTAATCCCCATAAAGAACATCAGGATAAATGTACTAATAACCGACAACGGAATTGAAATACCAATCGCAAGGGTCAGCTTCCAATTGCGCAAGAAAACAAACATAACAAAGATTGCCAAAATCCCACCTATTATAAGGTTGGTCATAACGGTACCGATACTCTCGTCGATCATCTCGGCCTGGTCCATTTGGACATTGATTGCAAAGCCTGGGTTTTCGTCTATCAATTGGTTTATCGCACGAAAGATATCCGCAACAACAACGGTCGTAACCGCACCCGATGTTTGTTGGATGGCAAAGCTAAATGATTGCTCGTTATTGAAATATGCAAAACCTGGCATATCGGCAAAGCTGTTCGGACGCGGTTGGGTCGCGGTTCCTAAAATAGACCCGGTAATTTGGGCAACACCTGGGACCGCGCGGATGGCACGGGCCATCGTGTCATTGTACCAGTCAATTGTGGCCAACTCGTTAACGGTTGGGGCCGCGTTACCGACCGCTTCATTATATATACGGAAAGATGTCGAGAACGTCAGGGCTGGCATCATGCTTGGGTCGATACGCGTCATGAACGGCATAGGGTTAAAGAGGTTCGTCAAAAAGATATTCTGCATCCCCATCATGGTCATACTAACCTCAAAGAAAGCCGCGTCAATATCAACCGACGAACTGAACTCTATGAACGCCATAATCATACCGGGCGCGGTTGTCGTTTGAATATCGCGGAAACCATTGATTTGTGATATCGAACTCTCAACCTCGTCGGTAATCATCAGGGTATCTTCCAACGTGATGCTCCAAAAATCTGCATCGTCGGATGTCAGGCCTTCGTTACGGTTGTTAACCGCTTCTTGGTCTGTGCTCGCAACAACAATAACGAAAGGCAAATTCATGTTGGGCAATAACTCGTTATTCATACTGGTCAATGCAAACACACCAATAATCAAGACAACCATTATCATCACAAACACGGTGTGCGGACGACGAACACCGAAGCTGGTCAACCCGTTTTCGCGGATATTGTTGTCCATCTGTTCCTGTTTTGCAAACTCCATCTATCTCTCCTTTTTTAATTCACACAAAAAAACACATGCAACGGACATTATACATTAATGTCCCCGATTTAACAACAAAAAAACTTTGATAACCAAAGTTCCTTTATCCTGATATTGTGCGTTATGCCTTGGTCACATCCGCCATTTGCGGGGCCATCGCGACTGGCTCTTGACCTTGTTCATCACCAACCATCTCCGCGCCTGCCGTCAACTCTTTCCATGCCAAGTAATCTTCAATGCTCATTCCCTGTTCTTCTGCGGCTGTCAAATCCGAACCCTTGTACGTCAGGGTCTTTCCAAGAACCTTTGTTCCTGTGTACTTACCGTAAACCGCACCTGCCAACTTGTCGCCGTGTCTTGCCATTAAACACACTCCTTGTTTTGATTTCAAACATTTTATCATATCTGCCACCCTGTTCGGGCGACCCTAATCTTCATATATGTTATGCAATTTACGACCTTATTCGACGGTCTTTAATGACGTATTCATATCTGTCTTGTGAATCTTTTTGAACAACAACAAATCCGCCAAAGCCAAGGACAAAAACGACAGCACCGCCACAATTATCCAAACATACCAATTAACATATGATATATCTCCGAACGCCAGGTACTCGAACACCCCTGCAATGGTAAAATACCCAACGGGCAGCCCAATGACCACACCAATAATGGTCAACATAAATATCTCGCGGAACACATACCCAACAACCTCGGTGTTGCCGTATCCCAATACCTTTAGTGTGGCAATTTCCCGCCGCCTCTCCTCGATATTAATATTGGTAATGTTGTAAATCACCATCGCATTCAACAACACGGCAAAGATAACAATGATGGACGAAATCGGCCGAACCGCACCGATGATTTCTGGGTCGGATTGTTCAATGGAAAATGACAACGCCATCCCCATGAAAACCAACGCCGTCGAAAACAACATTGAAAATACGGTCATAAAAAACCGAACACGGTAACGGAAAATATTACGCAAACTGGACTTGTAACGGAACGGCAAACGCCTCCACAACGGCCCCATTCGTTCCAACAGGATTTTCCCACCAACACGCGGCGCACGCGGGCGCAACAATGCCGCTGGTGGTGTAACACGCACGATTGCCAATATCGTAAAGTACGTAACACCAACGGTAAAGCTCAACGTCAAAACCGCCGAAACAATCCCGAAAAAAGGCACAGGCGGTAATCCCGACGGAATGGCCATGTCATAATACTGGGCAATGGCATTGAAAATTACTGGCCCCACAACAAAGTGCCCCATCAACACCCCCGCGGCATTCCCAACAACGGCAGCCGTCAGGGCAAACGAAACATAACGAAAAATAATATGCCCGCGCGAATATCCCAACGTCTTGAACGTGCCAATCTGACTGCGTTCGGTTTCTAACATTCGCGTCAACGTCATAAACACAACCAAGCATGTTACCAATATAAAAAATGCTGGAAAGATATATGACAACCTGTCAATTCCGTCTGCCATCATTCGCATTTCATCCATGGCCTCGCCTGGAACTCCGCCGCCCTCCATATACTCCATGGACTGGCGCATACGCGGGGCCAACGTTCCCACACCGCCGACCAAAGATACGGATATCATCGTCATCGCAGCGATAATGAACATCCTTATCCAATTCCCACGAAACATTCTATTGATTGATTTGTGATATTTTCTCAATGCCATCGCTCACCACCCTACCATTCAATCTCGTCAATGCTCTGTGGTGACTTGTTTTCCGCAATCTCGGCGACCAGGCCATTTTTCATGGTAATCACCCTGTCGGCCATATCGCGCAACGCGCCGTTGTGCGTAACCAATATTACGGTCTTACCCTGCTCTTTACAAATGGTGTGCAACAACTTCAAAATCTTCTTCCCCGTCTCGTAATCCAACGCGCCCGTAGGCTCATCACACAGCAACAAACTACTATTCTTCGCCACACTGCGGGCTATCGAAACACGTTGCTGCTCCCCACCACTTAACTGACTTGGAAAGTTTGCCGAACGGTCTGTCAACCCAACGGTCTCTAAAACTTCAATCGGGTCAAGGGGGTCTTTACATATCTCAACGGCCAACTCTATATTTTCCAACGCCGTCAAATTCGGCATCAAATTATAAAACTGGAAAACAAACCCAACGATGTCACGGCGATACTTGGTCAGGGCGCGTTCGTTCATATCATGCACGGCCTTGCCGTCAACAATTATCTCGCCCGCCGTCGCATTGTCCATCCCACCCAACAGGTTCAAGAGTGTCGTCTTGCCCGACCCCGACGGCCCGACAATAACAACAAACTCCCCCGCCGCCACATCAAAATCAACCCCCTTCAACGCGTGCAACTCTGTATCGCCAACCCTGTATGCTTTTGTTACATTCTTGAATGATACAAACATGACCTCTCTCCTTGTTGTAATATCAACCCAAGTAGTATATCATAGGTCTATGGTCATACCTCACAGATTTTCGTGGCAACATTTGCTTATCCTGGCTTTGGTTGCTGTATTCACCATCGTGCTTTGCTTGGTTATGCGCCGTCGCTCCGAACTCGTTCAACGTATTGTATTCATCACGCTCGGCGTTACTGGGGTGGTTGTTTTCATGTTGCGATGGTTGTTCGGATGGCACAACATTTTCACCATTGCGGAATCGGGGTGGCGCGTCGGCGGCGGTTACAGCCTCTTTCCCCTCGAACTCTGCCACTTTGGATTATTCATCCTTATGTTCGCTGCAATCTTTCGTAAACGATGGCTCTTTGTATTTGCAATTTACGTAAACGTGTTTTGGGCGGCCTTTGCTTTCCTGGCTTTCCCACGGGGCTATATGTATCCTGTGGAAACAAACCCGCTCGGTCAATGGATGTTTTATGATTTCTTTATTATCCACACCCTCCTAATTGCCCTGCCTATTGCCTTTATCGTTTGCGGATGGTACCGCCCTAAATTACGCGATGCCCTACCTGCGGCCATCATGTTGTTGCTGACTGGTCTTGGCGTATATATCATCAGTGTCATCTTCAACCACATTGAACTCTTTACACACGGCCTTGCTAACTATATGTATACGGTCTATCCCTCGGGCCAACCCATACTGCAATGGATATTTGATATCATCCCAATTCCCTTCGTGTTCGGCCTTCCTCTCATACCTTTATTCTTTATCCTTTATATTTTGGTAACATTACCATTCTTGAAAAAAGATGAACGCCGCGAACAATGGCGCGACCTCTGGAGCCGCGACAACCTAAAAACCCTCGGTTTCAAATCTTATCAAAAACCGGAAACTCCACGCAGTGTCCGACGGCCTTAAACTCCCGCTCGACAACCTTTTCCCATTCGCGATAAAAATCGGACAGTGCTGGAAACTTTTTAACCGATGCAATCGGGTTCCGTGACGTGAACTCGGCCTCCTTGGGGGTCAGGTACTTTGCCCCGCGATTAATAATGTGAAAATTCGACTCTATCTTATCCAACGCCTTCACCAACCGCGCCTCGGGTGTTTTGGCGGCATTATACTCATTCCACAACGCACCAATCCACTCTCCGTACTTCTCGGTCAATCGGCATATGTTCTCGGTTTCGTGCGACGTTTTCTTTTGGCGCGTTATCGGGTCTTGCGACTCCACCGCACCGTAATCGGCCTCCATGTGCAACTCGCAAATATCATGATACAAACACAACCGTATAACCTTCTCCATGTCCAGCTTCTTTAGCTGTAACGCCGAAGCCAACTCCACCGCATACATGGTCATAACAAAACAATGCTCTGCCACCGTCTCGGCATATGCTGGACTGTTATCTGCATAACGCTTAACCTCACGAATGGTCGCTAACTCGTTAAACAACTCCTCGCTGTCATTTGCAAAATTCATGATATCGGCGCGCAACAAATCAACATACCCGCGCCCCGCCATCGACAACCCCTCCTGGCACGGAATCTGCTTCATCTTCTGAATAGCCAAACAATACTCAACCTGTTTCATGAAATCCATAACAAACCATTATAACCATTGCAACGAAAGGAACAAAGTGAATAATTCAATTATATATTGTTCGCATTGTGAACTGTGCTATAATACATATACGTGGGGGCGAAATGGTCTCGACGGACGAGGAAGGGTTTGTAAAGCAGGCCGACGGGCGCGGGTCGCTAAACACCGCAATAAACCTTAAATGCAGACAATGCAGACTTCGCTCTTGCTGCCTAATTAATAATTAGGGAACAAGAACACCCCTGGACAGGTTTTCTCACTTTTCACCACCCAGGGCCAACAAAGTGACAACGCGTTCCATATCCCGGCAAGAGGTGTGGGTCACGCAAACATCTTGCCCCGTCCATACATTCGGTCACGAAGTTTGTATGAAACGGTCAAACACAAAACAGTGACTAAGCCTGTAGAAATACAAACAGATAGTCGTTCGGACGCGGGTTCAACTCCCGCCGCCTCCACCAAGAAGAAAAACCCCGCAAGGGGTTTTTAATTGCAAAAGTAGTTGTGACCCTCCTACTGTATTGTCACATTCTCGATTATTGGGTAGTGTATTTCTGACTGGTTCAAACCGCCTATGATTAGACCAGGTGCCGTCCACGGCAATGTTTGGGTGTGCGAAATAACAACATTCGTTAGGTGAGGGCGATAAATGCGGCCGCTACCCTGACCAACCAATCCCCCTGTGTTTCCCGATGCCGTGATATGTGCATTAATCACACGGGCATGTTCAATCGTGCCCATGTTAAAACCCACAATCGTTCCGACATCAGCATGAGGGCGTTCAAAAATATTAATCAAAATTTGCATACCGCCAACACGACCAATGGTGACATTGGTTATGGTACCGCCGTTCCATCCCGCGATTATACCAAAAAGTGACATAGCGCCTGTGTCTTGCGACGACCCGAACAATATTGCGTCTTCTTTTCTTAAATTTCTGATTGTACCATTGTTGACCCCGATAAATCCAAAAGCAAATTCCCATGCTGGTAACTCGGTTGTAAAAATTCGCATTCCACGAATCGTGTAATTGTTGCCGTCCAATATTCCATTGAATTGTGGAATTGGAACCCAATCATGTCCCCATGGCATATTGATGTCGGCCATTAATATAAATCGCCCATTTGGGTTGTGGCGGATTGCGTTCAAATCATCGAACGTGTTTATTGCGGTGAAACCTGGGGGAATATCTGGCGGAAATTCCGCAACGATTGTGACGTTTAATGTTTCGGTCACATTGGTCAATTTGTTGGCGTAACTGACACTTGTGACCGAATTTGTCCCCGATATAACGGCACCTATCATAACGTATTGGCCCCCATGTATTGCGAACAACGGCGACCCACTGTCACCTTCATATGCGAACGCCGTATGCCTAATCTGGTCATGAAATGTGTGTAACGAACCATCCTCTGGGTGGCGTGTGAGCATACCCACACCGATTGCCTCAATGACCCCAGTAGTGCGATGGGTCGCACTACCAAACTTTGCAACTTGCATGCCTGCTGTTTCCGCCGCATCTTCTATCCATTGTCTATCTGGTGCCTGATATGTTACGGGAATAACAATTTCATCCTCTCGATACATATGCGCCGCTGACGATGTAAATTCCCATTGACTCTCGTCATCAAATGGTATAAACGTGGCGTCAACCGTGTCATTAAAATACCATTGTGCTGGTGTACCGATGTATCTGCGAAAGCCGCTGTTATTAAATACGCGTATCCCTCTCCTGGCCACATGTGCATTTGTTATAATCCCACGGCGATTGGTTTCATTGCATATCGCCTTTGCCGTTATTGTCCCACCATTGCCATTTTCGCGTATGATATTCCGACCGCCATGTATTGGATTGCGACTGCTGGCCAATGTTGGGATTTCGCCGATTTCAAAACCAATCGCATATTCTATGTTTGGTGTTAACCATCGTAATTGTTCCAATATTTCCGTGACGTAGTTTTTGCTTTCTACGGTAACCCTAACCTGATTATATTGTGGGGTCAAACCAACACCTATGACCGAATATTGTGATATCAATGCCGATGCCGCGTCACGAATATCGCGCAACACGTTCCATGAAAAATCACGCATAACATATGTTACATCTGGGTTACGTTCTTCAATACGCTTGTCATTTGTGACACCAATATTCAACTTTCCGTCATCGTCATACCAAACACCCGCGAATTGACCATGATACAAACGTTCGCCATTCACACGTGTGCGGTATCGTGACATGACTTGTGAAAAAACGACTCCTCTAAAATCTCTTCGTACACATGGTTTGTATTTTCATTGTCCAACCATATCGACGGAAAACACATCACCACCGATAATATTGCCCCCATGCACATTTTGATTAAAAACCCCATTTATTTACCCCCTTTGTTTATTTTCAATAATATAACAAAGTTCGACAAAGTCACAAATCAATTAATCCATCCCTCCTCAAAATAAACGGCATCGGGGTTGAAATTTGGTACCATATCATACAAATGCGCAAGAACAAGTGGCACAAGAGACAAATCGCCTATTGTAACCTCAATGCGATTATACTGCGGTGCACGACCATAAGCATATAGTCTATAGGGAAGTCCTGGAAGTCGTATCAGTACGCCAACTGCAGCACGTATCTCCTCCAAATAGTTTGTCGAAAACGGCAACACATGATAAATCACACCCCTTGTGTCATCTGGTATCCGTGACGGACATGTAACCCCGATATTCCGTTGCGTTCCATTTTCCGTCAACCAAGACCCAGCATAGTGCGGATGGTCACGGAACATCGACAATACCTCCCAAGTAAACGGAAAGCGACTCCTCAATTCACAATCACCATCACACGAGCCCGACACGGTTAATATTATTGGTTCCGACTGCATCATTATGCGTTGGGGAAACGGTGGTGTACAATCGTTACGCCAATTGAAACTAAATGACACAGTCACAAACATTTCGTGTTCGCCGAAATCCAAAAATCTGCCAACCTGTCTTCGGAAAACCCGCTCTTCGCCTACTTCCAATGTTTCTTGGTACCCTACAGCGGGTACTTCCCCAGGATAAAACAAGGAACCTGTAACCACAATGGTGGCTAATTCCACACCACGGAAAATATTCCACTCTAAACCACTTAAATTCTTGAATGTAATGTTTACATCAATCAACTCACCCTCGTTGAATGTTGTGCTATCAACCGACACCGAGAGCGAGAAATTCTCCGCAATCCACCAATCGGGCGGTGACTGGGTTAACCATGGCGGCGGCGTGGCACCCCACCAAGGGGGTGGTTCCACACCCCACCACGGCGGTGACGGTGGTTCATTACCCCAATCACGCAGGGTGATATCCCCCGCATCAACGACCATCGCCAAATACAACGGTGCCGCATCCAAACCCATCCGTATTACCCGTGGTGAACCAACTATGTGCGCGCCACCGCGTAAATGTACCCTTACTAAATTCTCACCATTAACCAAACCCCAATTCGCCGCATTAATCGAAATCATTGTTGCACCTTGGCCCAACTCTCCGTTTCTTTCAACGAAAGATGTAGAGCCTGGGGTTTTAACCTCTACATCCGCCCCGAATATAGGGGGAAATGGTGGAAACGCAAGACTCTGGGCAATAAGAAGTGAATTATTACTATGCCACGAAACAATCTGGGTGCTTGTCATGTTAACTGCTCCCTCGTCCGAGAATTCAATATCCCTATTACGTATCAATTCAAGTGTTGTTCGTATGCCCGTATCCCTTTCCAATACGGCGACAAGTAAATCATCCTCGAAAATCAAGTCAAGTGTGGCACGGGTATTCTCACCACGGAAATTATTTCGCGCACCTGCGTAACTTGGCTCTATGTCAAAGACAACATGTTCCATAGAGGTATGGCCTGTGCGCATTGTTATCCTGTTGTTATGGATAACGGCCCAAACATTGACGTCTGTTTCCGATACATATGCTCCGTTGCGTGCCGTCTGGGCCCACCAATCTGGCTCTGGTTCGCCCCACCATGGCGGTGCTGTAACAATAGAATTCGTATCACCGTCCCACCATTCGGGGGCGGATACAACACCGTCACCATCCCACCATGCGGGTTGCTCAATGACAATATTGTTTGTCGTATCCCACCATGGGGGCGATGATATAACCTCACCACTTTTTTCATCCCACCACGGCGGGGTTAACACGCCCCACCACGCGGGCTGTGATATAACATCATTCGCGACATCATCCCACCATTCTGGTGATTGCAATCCCCACCAATCTGGTGCAGAGATCACATCGCCTTCCAATTCATCCCACCATGCGGGCGACTTTTGCCCCCACCATTCTGGCTCTGGTTGCCCGTACCAATCTGGAGCGGCCTTTACCGTGTTGTTTTCAACATCCCACCATGCGGGAATCGTGATATTTGCCCACGGCAACTCGCCCGTACCATTATCCCACCATGACGGTGGCTCAACGCCCCACCATGCGGGCTGTTCAACAATTTGGTTGCTTAATCCGTCCCACCATGGCGGCGCAGGCATGGGTGCATTCGTGTTCGTATTCCACCATCCTGGAACGGTAACGCCCTGCCAAAATGGCATGCCCAGATGTTCATTCCACCATGTTGGAACATCTACCCCCCACCATGGCGGCGCGGCTACAACGGAATTGGTTGCGGCGTTCCACCATGTGGGCGCACTCTGTCCCCACCACGCGGGCGGATTCACGCCATGCCAAATTGGACGCTCATTCTGAACATCCCACCATGCGGGCGGCTGCATTGTAAACCATGCGGGCGGGCTTTGGCCATACCACGACGGCGGCTCACCATAGTCATTCGGATTGTTCCGTCCATGCGTGTTTCCAATCAACCATCCCACACCCAACGCTAACCCGGCAACAATCACCATCGCAATCGCAAACTGGGCCTTTAACAAACCCACTCTCACACTTTTAATCTCTTTCTTTTGTGTCCCCATATTACCTTAATAATATCATGTGCAATTAAATCAGGCAAAAGATATGACATAATGTCACCAACCCCCTTTACATCTCCTGAACCTACCTTAGTTCTGGGATTATTATTGATGTTGACTCCCCAAAAGGTAAAATAGGCGAGCCACCAGCCCAGTCGTACTCAGGAGTCTGTGTAACCAATACAATGGTCACAACAACGGCTATGATTACCATCAATGCTAACAGCAACATTATTAAACCCTTTTTACTCATTACCCATTGCCTCCCGAACCTACCATGGTTCTAAAATTGTGATTCTTCTTATGGCAACGGCGGCGGATTTTGACTTGGGCCTCCTGCACCTTCACCACCACCTGTCAATTCAACCATTGATACATCTCGATGCACATTCATTATCGCCGCCGCACGGAGCACATTCTCCCTCCCTGGTTCCATTAGATAAAAAACAAACCAAAAGCCAACGAGACGTTCAATTCTTGAAAATGCAAATCTTGGAAATTCATTTGGTGAGAATAATGGGTCATTGCCGCGCTCATGTGCGCGCATGACAGCTTGTTCAGTAAACTCCACCATAATTGTCTCATACGAAAACCATCTATCAGGAACGGGAAAGTCTGGAATGTACTCATCCCTTGTCAGGTGAATAATTAATAATACCAAACTTGTAGCAACAACCACCAGCAGCAAGACACAGAGACAAATTTGCAAGCTCAATTTTTTCATTGTACTCCAAGACCTCCTGAACCAACTTCCGTTCTAAAGTTGTGATTCCATCGGCGGACTCGTCAACATGTAGAATAGATGCATAACATCACCTCCATCTCTATCATATTCTGGTCTTGAAAACAGGTTTCCTGTAAGCCCCAGAACCAACAGTGTAATTCCAACTACTATCACTAATGCCAATAAAACTATGCCAAGTAACTTTTTATTCATCATCCATTACCTCCCGAACCTACCATGGTTCTAAAATTGTGATTCCATCGGCGCTGATTGTTAAATAATCCACCCCAATATGCATGTGATACATTCGCAAATTCATTGTTTGTCGCAACTGTACCACCTGTTCTTCTGCCTACAACTGTACCAATGTTTGGGCTTCCATTACTGTTGGCCCTGTATATTGTGAAATTGTATGCCTCGTTCGCCAACACCCTCCCATTGGACAGGTGCCCTACTATTCCCCCTATACTCCTGTTGTTATTTGCACGAAAGTACCAAATATGTGCCTGGCCGCCAAAACGGCTCCAATAAATCATTCCGCCCCACACTACACCTGCAATCCCACCAATATCTCCATTTCCATATAAACGCATTCCTATCACCGTTGAATGCCTAATGTATCCTCGTGACTCGCCAACCAATCCGCCTGCAACCGAATTGTCACGATGAATTGATACCTGATTACCCGATAATATACCTACGTTATGTATAACCGAATTTATCCCCGTTGTACCCGCCAAAATTCCTGCACGTATCCAACCATTTCCACTATGATTGCCGCCTACATAAACACGACTGCTGTTAATCCATAAATCGCGCACATTACCATTCAAAATTGCAAACAATCCCAAATTTATATCGGATGCCAAATTGGTTCCCACTCGGCTTATGTTCATGCCGCTGATTGTGTGTCCATTGCCATCCAATGTTCCATTGAATACTGGGATAGGCGTCCATTGGGCAAATCCCGACAAGTTTATGTTTGCATATAATCTAAATCTTCCGCTTGGCCTGTCTCGTAACATGCCATTAAACTCCGCCGCCGTTCGTATTGGTGTGGCTATTCGGTGTCCATTGTGTCGCGTGTGCACCGTATGCAACGTTGTGTTGGCATTTATTATCCCTCGTGCAACCGAAAAATTAGCAATACATGGTTGTACATTTGTCCGTACATTTTCAATCATAATATCTCTGATTTGACTTGCCCGTAATGCGGGGTATTCCGACAACATCAATGCGGCCAAACCAGCAACATGCGGTGCGGCAAGTGATGTTCCCCCAACAAAATCATGGCCACCTCTTGGAATCGCGCTCTTTATTCTTATCCCTGGGGCAAATACATCAACTGTAGTGCGTCCGAAATTGGAACCCCAAGACTGGGTAACAACACGCCTGTTATCCTCATCCGATGCACCAACGGATATCAAATTTGGCAATCTATGGTTTGATGGAAAGTGTCCGTTTGAATCATTATTGCCACCTGTATTTCCTGCTGATGCAATAACTAATCCTGGGAAATTCCGTATCGCCTGTAATCTGGCGGAATCATTATTTGTCCCACCTACGCTCATGTTCAAAATCTGCATACGCCTTTGTGTCGCAAAATTAATTGCATTGATTTGGGCAGAAACCACTCCATTTCCATCTGACCTAATAACTCTCAACGAAGCCAATGTTACATCGGCCATCCCCATCATTCCAATACCATTTGCTGAAATTACACTAGCCACTTGCGTTCCATGACCCAACCTCACCTCACCTGTTATAGGATTGGTATTTATGCGTGGGTCATCCGTTATCGGAAAGCCCTGTCCCGTAAAACACCGTGATAATCCAAGGTTCACACGCCCCGCCAAATCTGGGTGGTGTGCATCAATTCCCGTGTCCAATACACCTACTACTATGTCCCTTGAACCCCTTGTTGTCCCCAATGTACCGTACATTATAATGCTGTGCAAATTCCATTGGTCTAACGGTATTTGCGGCCAACTTGTCGGGGTTGCCATCAACGGAATTGTATCGAACATATCTGGCTCTGCACTAAACACATCCGCCCGACCTTCCAACAAACTAATGGCCTCCAAGACATTTTCTTTGCTTGGCTCCTCTAATCTTAAACTTAAAATCCGCCTAAATTCATCCAAATCAACACTCCACTCTGGCTCGTACTCTATAACCATGTCACCTGAATGTGACCGCATACGCGACATACTCCTCTCTTCCATTTGCGTTTCTGCCAATTCAAACCCTGGGGTCAATTCCTCCACACTTGAAAATGCAAACTCTGGAAAATCACACGGCGTTAATACCCTGAAATCTCTACTTGCTTGCCTGGTCAATACAACTAACACCGTATCATCGGCAAAGTCATCCTCAATGGTCGCCGCGCTACGTAATCTTGTCCTATCAATCTCCAACGGTTCTAACTCTATCCACGACTGGCTTCCCGCATAAACGACTATATTATTCTCACTCTGACCGACCAACAAAACTGGAATCATCAACATAACTGCCAAAACCAAAAATGTTATTATCTTCTTCATATCCCATCGTACCACATTAAAATTCGTGGTGTCAAAAGGTTCAAAAAAATGTCAGCAACCCCCTTTACACATGAAAAACCCATGCTACCATATGGTACAAAGGGAGGTCGTATGCTCTACCAAATCCATACCCTAACCCACATTTCCCCTACCCGCATTCGCCATACCGACCCCCCCCAGTAAATTTCAAACAATTTGAAAAACCCCCGCCAAGAAAAAAAAGCGACGTGTTTACGCCGCCGCCAACAACGAACTCAACGACAAATGTATCGCAGGCCGAACCCAACGTTGGTTGTCACCCCAAATCCAGGCTGTGGTGCCATTATTGGCCAGAACGACTCGCACGTTATTCGGATGAGTAGTTGAAACATCACGCAACCACGTACCCGCAATGGCACCCGACCATTCGGCCGTCATCAGACCCTGCGGCAAATTCCAAACATCTAATTCACCGCCCGACCCCGGCCAAAAAGACGGAATCCACAATGGGTCGCTTGCATTGGCACCATGAGCAGTTGTACCATGCGGCAAGATATGGTTACCAATATTCGGCAGGCCCGATGCTATCCCATTCCAATCCGCCAAAAGGTTACTGCGCAACATACTATCCCGATACGGCAGAACCCGCCAATCCGTATTCGGATTGCCCACAACGTCATGCACGCGGCTATGAAAGATACTGTTGCGATAAACCTGCGACGCCCACAGCGTCACCCTGTCACCGTTAACGTGGACAATGCGCCAGTTCAAACGGCTCAACGCCAACGTGTGACCCGTGCCCACATCGGGGAACAATCGGAATTGGGTGTCGCGGTCAACGGCGGCCGTGTTGCTCGGATTCAGGGACGAGAGAATACTCGCCGCGATATCGGGGTTGAGGGTGCCATAACTATCAAAAAGAGATGTAAGGGAAGGTGGCGGAGCAAATTGTAAACCTGTTGCAATGATAAAATTTCTCGGCAAACCCCCAGATTTTGTGACCTCGACCGTTATATGAGAGATTGGATTACTTGTGTTGATATCACCCGTCAAAAGCCGCGACCCATTAATATAAATCCTAACCTGGCCAACGGTGGCCTTGTAAATTACCGCTGTGTTAATATTAAAAGTTCCTCGCCCCGCGGCCCATGTTCCTGTCAAAGCTGTTTGTGTTCCTCTTCCATCAAAACCAAACCATAACGAGCTACCATCTGGCCTATGCATTCTAAATGTGAAACTATTTTCATTACCGCGCAATTCTAATCGCGCTCCAACCGCATCCATCGTATATGTTCCGACCTGAATATTATTTATATCTCGTGTTGCGTGTATACGTATCTCCGATGCTCCAATTCTGTTGGCTGTCAGCCACCCCGCTGTCGACCCATCAACGTTCAATCGAATAATCCGTGTACGAACACCACCGACATCAATAACTGAACGACCACGATTTGAATCAACCGCACGAAACCGCGACCCTAGTCTAATACCATTCGACCCTGTAAACTCGGCATAACGTGTTCGCGCCCCTGACCCTGAAACACGGTTGAAAAATTCTATTTGATGGACATAAACATAGTAATTCAAAGTTAGCTGAATGTGCCCGCTTGATGCTTGCTTTGACCATTGGTTATCGTCTGTATTTCTGTTGAATGCACGGAATGGATACCTACCACTTTCTTGTCCACTTCCTGTTACTGTGCCATGTTGGTTTGTGGTTGCATTAAAACCTGGTTGGCTCCAACGCGTCTGGTCTTTCATATGTTCTGCCGCGCGAAGTGCCCCATAGGCATTCAACCTGCGAACATTCTGGGTACCCTGTCCCATTGGCAAAGTTATTGTTATCTGGTCTGCGCCCTGTATTATTGCTTGGCGTATCGACTCTGGGGCTAATCCTGGACGGATTGACATAATCAGTGCTGCTACACCTGTAACGAATGGCGCCGCAACTGATGTTCCAATATGTCCAATGAAACCGCCATTGCTTCTGTATGGCCCCCAAATATGTTCTTCTCTTCCTCCTGCATCATCGCTTCCGCCTGGCGCAAAAATTTCTATGTTACTTCCAAACCCAGATGTTCCCGAAGGGACACCCATCCCACCACGTATGAACGTCAGATTTCCCAAACTATCTATTGCTCCTACACCAATCAAATTGGGCAAGTTAAATGCTCCTGGGAATCTACTGTTATTTTCGCTGTTATTTCCTGCTGTTGATATAAAGAGTCCATCAAAACGCCTTATCGTATCTTCCAAAATATGACTAAATGAATGCATTCCGCCACTGAAATTCAAAATACGAATGTCGTGTCTCCCTGCATGTTCGATTGCGCTAATCACTCTAGAAGTAGCTACTGCATCCCTTTCCGCGTCATTAGCTCCTGAAACTGGAAAAACTCTTAACGATGCCAACCTTATATCCCATCCAACACCCGCCATCCCAAAATCATCATTTCCCGCGGCACCAATAATTCCCGCAGCCACAGACCCATGAGCACGAGGGTTTGCGTCTATAAATGGACTTGATTGTTGGCCTGCACCCGTGAAATCATAACTGGCTGCACGATTAATTCTGTTTACTAAATCTGGGTGCGCATGCCACGCCGTTCCGAAATTATCTACTTGGATACCACTATCAATAACACCTACGGTAACATCTGGCGAACCCGTTGTTATCCCCCATGCCTTCGGCAAATTTATCATATCTATTGCCCAACGATTATCCGACAACCTTGGGTCATTTGGCAAAATCACCGAATCCAATGTCATCACAAAGTCTGGTTCTGCAAAGAGAACATCTTCTCTCTCCTCTAACAATCTAATCTTACGCAATACATTGTTCCGACCCTTATCTTCAAAATCTATTCGCAAAACCCTTCTGAAATCCTCTGCCTCTTCATCCGTTCCACCAGTTCTTCTTGAATTTCGCTCTATTTGTGCTTTCACTCTTTGTGTTGTTTCTGCGGTTAATTCCTCGACGTGAACGTTCCCTAATTCTGGAAAATCTCTTTGCGTGTACTCGTGAAAACCAACTGTCGCCTCTTCGTCAAGCATCACCAAAACGGAATCATATGCAAAATCTTGTGTTAAATCAACCGCTCTATTTTCTGTTTCAATTAGTTCCTCATCATGCAACATGGAACTTGCACGAACATTAACGCCTGTCGGTGACGATGGCATGACTATCATGGTTCCAAATAAAACACATACCAATAAACAAATAATTGCCTTTTTCATTAGCTACTCCCTTGCATTTCTAACAATGCTCTTCCTATAAAAGCCATATTTCGCAAATTCGCAACCGTTATAATTCCCTTTTCATGTGCTTCGAAAAAATAGTAAAATTGGCTAACATACCAGACCCTTATGCGCCTACCCGAACCTGGAAAAAGAAAATGTACACCTTCAATTTCCCAAAATTCCCATGAATCTGTTCCTGTATTGCCTGACCAAATCATTGCGATTGCGCCATTGTATGTTCCTAAATAAATGTCGATATTAACATCAACTGAAAACGACTCACGCATGTCTCTCTCGACTCTTGTACGTGTCCGCCACGGTGGTTCAAACTCCCACCCCTCTGCGCGCCATTGCGTTATATCATTGACATATACACTCCCATACCATTCACCACCTTGTAAATCTGGCCATTCAATTTCCTCACACTCATTCCTACCACACCCAACCATCACGAACACAGTGACAAAAACTAGCATCAGCGCAACACACGAGTTAATTATTTTCTTTTTCATATGCACCCCTATATCTAAATCTACCACATCAAAAATAACCTGTCAAAAAATGTCAGCAACCCCCTTTACACATGAAAAACCCATGATACCCTAACATACAAAGGGAGGTCGTATGCTCTACCAAATCC
>Ga0131853_10000720_pt1 | contig 59758 bp, 35 predicted proteins | sample TergutLab28metaG_FD_92764 | JGI IMG/M metagenome (GOLD analysis project Ga0131853, IMG submission 92764) | Labiotermes labralis P1 segment gut microbial communities from Petit-Saut dam, French Guiana - Lab288 P1 (version 2) (version 2) | ecosystem: Host-associated > Arthropoda: Insects >...
AATACGGAAAGTACTGCAATGTGAAGCTTGAAGCCTGAGCGGTGGGGATCACCGCTGATTCAAGAGAAGTACCAGGAAGAAATGCCTGTGACAGGAGACATACATATTGTATAATAATAATAAAAATAATAATAATGTGACAATTATTATCGGCTTGAATATCAAATTTCAAAGTGTTAAGACGGATCAAAAGGGAAAAACAGCCATTTTATTAACCCGTACACTCTTACACGAACGTTAAGCTACTGGTTCACTGGAATACTCATCTCCGTTTTATAGGGTTTGTTTAGTCGTATTTTAATGAATAACCTTGTCGTACATGGTTAGTGAGTTTTCTGTTGGAAGGTCGAAAAGTATAGAGAAAGATACGCCTGTTATTAGGTGGCACACTGTTATTACGTTGAGACACCGCCAGATAACTGCCCGTAATTAGGTGTTATTTGCGGCGCGTTTGATACAGCTGCTTGTTAAAATATTTGAGATAAAGGTACAAGAATCCCTGTACAGGCCTATTCCAGAAGTATGAGGCACCCAGATTCCTTCACAGTCGGCCTATGAAGATGGTAAGGTTATCAGCCCCACGCACTGGCCGCCTTTACCCTTCAGAATTTATTCCTGATGTTCATTTCTGTTAGAGGCTGAGACGACTCCATGGCCATAGTGCAGCCTGAAGGATTATGTCAAACAAAAAGTCCAATGACACCATCGGGAATCGAACCCACGACCTTCCGGCTTGTAGCCTGAACCAACTGCGCCACCGCGTGCCCCACGGTAAAACATTAGATCATTTAATTTGCACTCACCGATGCCGGTGGCCCTGCGGTTTCGAATGTAGTTCTACAGGCTTTCGCTTCCTGGGATCGCAGGTTCGAATCCCGTTGGGGGCATGGGTGTTCTTCTCTTGTGTTTATTGTGTGTTGTATAGGTAGCGGCCTCTGCGACGAGCTGATCATCCGTTCAGAGGGGTCCTATTGGATGTGTGGGTCTAATTGGTTTGATCTACAAACCTCAACGACGAGGCGGCCTTGACCTTGCCGTGCATTAGACATCAATACTCTTTGTATTCGTGAGGTCCCGGTTCAAGTTCCGGCCCTGTGACCGACTGTCCTTGCCTTAGAACAGCCAGTAGTGTGTTATTTTCAAATCCGACGTCAGGTGACGACAGAGAGCTGTGCCTTTATGTTTATGGTTCCGTGCATCGCTGATCTATATTAATAACTGTCCAACGAGATGCAACACAAAGCAGACTATTTATTATTCTGCAAGTTCACTCTACATGTTTCGGGTGTCAACCACACCCATCATCAACGTGGCCAAGCTAGCTTGGCCACGTTGGAGGGAGGTAGCCGCACAGTACCGGAGGCTGTAGTTACAGTTTTGTGTACTCTTGATGATGGGTGTGGTTGACACCCGAAACATGTAGAGTGAACTTGCAGAATAATACGTAAATAGACTGCTTTGTGTTGTATCTCGGTGGACATTTATTAATACAGAGTTGTGCGTTTCACGCAACAACATCGTGAGGCAAGTCATGATTGAAAGGAAGCAAACGAAGAGGGATTTGAGGTTACAGCAGCGTTGTTGCTGAAGATTCAAGTTTTTTTTTCTTTTCTTTTTCTTTTTTTTTTTTTTTAAGATATTATGCTGCGTGTTCTCGGATTGCTGCACTCCGATATCTTAAAAAAATCTACGAATTATCGGAACGCCGGGGATTGCTTACAGAGGGGAATAGAGTTACATCCGAGACGACATGAAACCTGAGAGCACAAGAAAGTGAGAGGTACTAGAGGAATTACTGGCACAGTTTATCGGTGTAGTTGCAATAACAGCCGCGATGTGGTAGTTATCACTTCTGATTCATGGTTGATAAAACCACGATTTGAATCATCACACGGGCATCGTTTTCTGACAGGCTTCAGTGTCATTCCTCATTCATTTCAAACAAATTCTGGAATAGTACTTCTAAAATACACCGTGGTCACTTCTTTCCAAATACTTCCCAATGCATAATTTATATTCATCACTCATGCAATGCTCCGCATTTTGGAAATCGTACTTTAGCCAGAGCATTTCATAGTTCGAGGATAGCTGTAGTCGGTCGGCCCAGACACCATTATCCATGAATGCTGAAGAACAGAAAGACAGATTCATCTCCAGTGATAAATGTAAATGCAGGCAAAACTTAAACCTATAACAAAGGAAACACAGCAGCTGGCAGATTTCCACATAATATGAACCCAACCCATATTGAAAGCTGTGAGTATCGACCCGCTGGTTCGCAGCAGGGATAAAACGTGCCATGTATGTCTGTGCTGGATAAATGGTTCGAAAGACACTAGATTACTGATGTACAGCACATCCCTAGAGACTGGTGAGAGAGATTTATTTCGCAGACATGAAATAATGTGAAATGCCAACTTGATGCAATGAGGTAAATTTATTGGTGTATTCTTAGCTCTACATGTTTCGGATACATACGCCCATCATCAGGAGCATTAGATGTTGAGTTGCAGCATATGGTTTTCTGCACCGAGTTTTTGGATGGGTGGTGGTCTTGAGAGCCGCTGCCCAGGTCGTGTGTACGGTGCGGATGTTGCCGTGCGAGTAGCATGGCACAATCCGCACTGCACACACGACCTGGGCAGCAGCTCTCAAGACCGCCACACATCCAAAAACTCGGTGCAGAAAACCATATGCTGCAACTCAACATCTAATGCTCCTGATGGTGGGCGTATGCGCCCGAAACATGTCGAGCTAAGAATACTTCAATAAAATTACCTTGTTGCATTAAGTTGGCATTTCACTTTATTTCATGAGGAAGATGCACGGTCAAACAACACTCAAGTTTCCATACTTCAGAGACGTTACAAGGTAAATGCTTATCAACCTCTAGAATGCTTACAATTCACCTTCGCGCTGCTTACATTGTTCTATATTTTGACAAGTGGTAAAAAAATGTTAGAAAGGGAAGGTCTGTATGAATTATTGCGCATCTTTTATTAATAAGGGTAATATTTATGTCCAAAGGTAGTACGGGTGTCGTTAGTCTAGCAATTCTTGATTCAAGGGGAAGAGTGCATCGGCATTATGAAATACAGAAAATTATTTAAAAATGTACTTCTTCAGTCGCTGAGTAATCGATTTGTGTTGCACATTGAAATGTCTGCAGACATTGCGGATCTTGGGAATTATGCGACATTTGTAGAAAACGCTTCACACGAAAATCAAGTCTAGCCATTCGCACGTCATATATGCAGATACTCTCTAAGAGTTTTAATGCAATTTGGTATTGGGATTTCTAAAATATTATTTGTTTTACTTGTCCATATTTGTACTACATACGCCCTCATGTGCACGATGATAAAGTCGAAACACATGTCTTAAAATGTCGACTCAGCCTGTAACAGAAATGAGTACCAGGAGCACTTCCTGGGGGTAAAGGCGGACGGTACGTAAGACTGACCACCTACCACCATCCTGTGCCGTTGTCACGAAATCTGGGAACCTTAACTTCCTGGAACACTCTGGACCCCTCCGGGCCTGTAACGGGACTGCTTTACCTTTACATGTCTTTTAAAAAAAGAAGCCCTGGTGAGATATAAATTTCACCCTCATCATGTTTCAGTGGTGCTTTATATTGGTGCTTTATTATTATTGGCTCTGGAGCAACAGATTATCCTTGCAATGCACCACGTATTAACGTAACTTATATAGGTTATGCAGACTCGCAGTCTTTCACCTCGTGTTTCGTGTCTGTATCGCTGCGTGCAGACAAAACTGTACCTACCACTGTTATTTCCATGGCCTGTTTCCGTACTGCGGGTGATTAACAGTAGTACTGACATACATATATCGCTCCAATATAAATCGAGGTGTGTGAATGTTAGTAACTCCGAACGTGTTGTGTAGAATTCACTTGCCCTGTCTCGATGAGCACCAAATGAAGCAACCTCTCATGTTAGACCATGAGTAATGCAGAAAGCAGTTACCAAGCAACGAGAATTGTGAGCTCAGTTTAGTTTGCTGAAATAGAAAAAGTATTCAGAAATTGGGCTATTGATAATAAATTTATCCAATAATTGTTAACAAAGTATGATTTTGTACTATTTTTTTTCCCGAATTCAGCCACCCCCACTTCCAAAAAAAAAAATGCTCCAAATTTTTTTAAAGTTAAACCGAATGAAATTATGCGTATTTGTTAAACAAATTATATGAAAATATTTGTTACTTATATATGGACAGAAAATACGTATTAATATATGTATTCGTATATCAAAGATTCTGGAACTAATTCATCATTGTAGCTCCACAGAAGGAAATAATTTTCAATAAAAAATGAAACTATATTTTCTTTTACGTTGTATTAGCTCAGGTAAGTAAAAAAGACAGGGTCAGTTTTGCGATATTTTATAGGTAACCCACAAAATTCATGACTCTTATGACGCTCAAGTGTACAGATAGTGCAGTGTGCAGTTGCAGTCCTGTTCGTAAAGTGGGAGGGATAATTGTGTATCAAATAGTGTGTTAGACAACGAAGCTAAGTGATGTTGCCAGACAGAAGGAGTGGTGCTAAAAGTGCACGTTGACAATCATAGTTCTGTAAACACCGTATGTTATACACACGGATGCTGCCTGACAAAGACAATGGGGTCGACGAATCGCTGACGAATTGTTTTAGAAAGGTAACAGAATGAAATGCATTCGTAAAAATATTGAAATTATGTGTCCTTCACTCAGTTTCAACACTTCATCAGCAATGTGGAGAACACATAGTTTGAAGATTGTAATTGTTTTATATGGCCGTTCCAAATTAGAACATTCCCTTAATACCAAGAAACCACGATACATTCACTCACTGTGGTGTGTGTCATGAATCTGTACTTCACTGACACTGTGCTGTCATGTGCAATCAGAAAAATTTCTGTGCAATGTGTATTTGTCCATCAGCAACGACTAAAAGGGGGAACGCAGCGGAAGCGTTATGCTTCTCGAGAGTTTATTAACTTATTTAATTGTAACCTCCTCCCATCTACGTCTAGGTTTCCCAAGTTCTCATTTCCTCCAGGATTTCTGAGTAATATTTAAAATAAATTTCTCATTCGCCAACAGACGCTACATATCACATAAATATCAGAATCATGAATTTAATTACCTCATATGAAGAGTAAAATTTTAAGCTTTCGATTGTGTACTTATCATCAGTTCTCTGTTCCGACTTGTCGATTATTTTCAAGTATCTGCCCGAGCAATTTGATTTCATTAAACTCGTTGCGAAAAGTCCATAGGAACTGAAGATTTTAGCGCATATGTTGCTGAAGATGAGTGAACCTCTGTCGTCTGCCTGTTGAAATCTGAACGGTCCACTTCAAGCGAGGAGAGTCTGATATCGATCCACTTAAACAAGTGAAACTCACAACTCGACTGCATGTTTTATCTACATTTCACACCTAACCAAGATGCATTGAACATCTCTCAGTGTTACAGCAAGAAATCTACCACTCTGTTTATTCGCTTTCGGCCAAAAACATGGCCATAGCACTAAACAAGATTCAGCATTAGTATGCATTGAGCAGGAGACTGGGCAGCCACAGAGCTGCTCCGTGCATAGTGCAGAAAGGTCCGTCTTCCTGCCATGAATAGAAATGTGGTCCTTCACAAACATAAGGTACTTTATAACGCCTACCGGTGGATTCTTCCACGGGGGTAAGAAGATCGGATCGTCGAACTGGCCATCCCCCCCCCCCTCCGCCCTCTAATGAAAGCGTGGAATATTACATGTCTTCGCTGTATGGTGTTTAGCAACAGGGACAGTTTCAATTTTTGTAGAGGACATCCCATTGTGTTGTAGAATTGAAAAACAATAACAAATATATCTAGGAAATATTAATAATAAAAGTTTCCGTCAAACACAACTAGTTTATTATAATTAGAGGGGCAACATGTTTCGACCCTATTGGGTCAACTTCAGGCCTTCACTGTGAACCAGTTAATTATAAGGCTGCGTACATTCTCGGGATCCCAAACAATGTTTACAAGTAATAATGATAAACAGTTCCGTGTCTAATAGTCTCGTTAAATAATATAATTCAGATTGCGTAAAATCTCATTAGTTGCAAAACAATAAAATATATTAATAAAACATGTAGAATGTGTAAGTATCCTAGAAGCGGTGTAAGATATATCCAACTCGGAGCTGCTGCAATGTGAATTATGTCGTCTGAATTACTTAAGTAGCATGGAGACGGCATATGGTATACCCGGCCTGGAGTGGCGTATGTCGTCTGTCGTTAAAGCCCAAAAGGTTGTACAGGGGGATGAAGTTGGCTTAGATGTGTATCACCGTCTCCTATGGGGTAAAATAATTCTATATTGTATAATCATTTGGTTCGGTCGTGTAGGGACGGGTGTACATATAAAAATTAACTTACATATTGGAATAATGTGCGGGGACCGCGGTAGCTCAGTGGTTAAGGTGCTGTGCTACAAATCGGAAGGTCGCTGGTTCAATCCCAGCTGGTGTCAGTGGATTTTTCATTCACACAAAATCCCTCCGATCGCACTATGGCCCTGGGGTCGACTCAGCCTCTAACAGAAATGAGTACCAGGAGCATTTCCTGGGGATAAAGGCAGCCGGTGCGTAAGGCTGACAACCTACCACCATCCTGTGCCTTTGTCACGAAATCTGGGAGCCTTAACTTCCTGGAACCCTCTGGGCCTGTCCAGGCCTGTAATGGAACTGCTTTACCTTTTATTGGAATAATGTAGTCTCTACGTTGGAGCGGTAATCAGCAATAAGATTTAACGTTTAAAAAAGATGTTTTATCTTATTGAGGCTGGCTCGGTGATTGTGCATGTTCTTTCGGGTATATATTCCCGTGAACCGCAATAGAAAGATATCTTTCCAATACCGAGCCAGCCTCAATAAGATACATCTTTTATGAACGTTAAATCGTATAGCTGATTACCGCTCCAACGTAGAGACTACAGTCTTCCAATATGTAAGTTAATTTTTATACTTACACCCGTCCCTACACGACCGAAGCAATTTATTATACTACAATATAGAATTCTTTTACCCCATATAAGACGTTGATATGCATCAGAGTATGCTGACTGCTTGCTAGCAAGCAGTAAGCATAACCTGTATGACATATACCTATTGCTGTGTATACAGTACTAGACTCCTGATGATGGACAGAAAAGCTGTCCGAAACATGTAGCGTTCTATTCCAAAAATAAATTAGGGCATCTCGTTGTTTTTATTATAAGAATATATCACGATGCACGGTCCTCTGAATGTCAAATTCAGTATTTGTATAAATTGCGTAAAGGACAGTTGGTGTCTTTAAGTTCCGCAATCACTAAACTGACCATTTAAGCAGGCCATCTTACTATTTTTGAAAGGATGACTCTGCAGTTTTAGTGCAATGAAACATTTATGGCAATAAAAAAAAAACTAGAGGCATTCGCAGACATACGTGTACTTTAAGCCTCGTCAAGAATCAAGCATGCACTCCAGAAGTGCCACAATCCCTAGAAAAGTTACACAGACGAATTTTAGATGCGACTGCTTCATCTGATAAAGCAGAGGTACAGCGTATATCGGACGATCCATATTTACTGAACATTTTTTTCGCAAGACTCACACCGCGATCATTGACCGCGTGACATTTGAAGTGTTTAACACATAGAGATGTGTTTCATTGTTCTTACTGTTCCTCTGCATTATATATGGTAACTCGTAATAAGCTTATTTTCCTGGGGCAGAGTTTGTTTGGTATTGACTGATGAATTAATCGCGTCAGCACAGCGTAGTCGGCATGGCTAAGAAACTACGGGCTGGGCAACCGAGGAGTCGTGGATCATTCCCAGCAGGGGTATAGGATATTTCTCTTCTCCAAAGCATCCCGATCGGCTCTGGGTTTGACCGAACGTCCTACCCAACGGATAGCGGATGCTCTTTTGTGGGGGTGAAAAGAGTAGTTCCGTCCTGATCCTGCTCGCAAGCTGTCAGCAAACCTGTATGACATACACCATTGCTGTGTGTACAGGGAAAAACTCCCGATGATGGACAGAGGAACTGTTCGAAACATGTAGAGTTTTATTCCAAAAATAAATTCGAGAAATTAGTGCATCTAGTTGATTTTATTATAACCTGTATGACATACGCCATTGATGTGTGTACAGTGAAAAACTCCCGATGATGGACAGAGGAACTGTTCGAAACATGTAGAGTTTTATTCTAAAAATAAATTCGAGAAATTAGTGCATATAGTTGATTTTATTATAAGAATAACTTTACAAATTAGAAATTTCAGTGCCTATTGTACAGCCTATTACACACATTCAAATAGAAAGCTATCAAATTACACTTTGTTATTTTCAGCAGTACCTATTTATTCAGAGACTCCATTACATCAATAACTGCATCCGACTTCACTACTTTCCCTCACGTATTTTCACAAAAATAACAGTTTCATGTGACCAGCAGTAACAGTTTTAAAATGATTCATCATTCACCGTGTGGTTCTTGCCTTGCCGAAACAAAAAAACCTTCAAAGTGCCCCTTGTAAGACTAACTAGTACTTCTCTATTTTAAGTCTTTGAATAAAGACTTGTTATTTATGTAAGAAGCTCTACTCTGATGGCATTTGATTTGAGGACTACATGAAGTACACGGTGATCCATGATTTATTTTAAGATTGTTTTTAACACAAACAATACTGTCCCACGGAAATGCGGGAATGGCCCAAATTTGCTCACTCACCTAATTTTCTCAAAGACTTTTCTTTAAAATCATATTCGTAACTAGCGCTCTTTCCTAACGTCAATCATTACTTTTAAAATTAATGAGGCTTTTGGTCAGATCATTGGCACTCAACAAACAGTAGTCTCAGAAGAATGAGGAACGCCATCTTCTCTCAGTGCGATCTACAGTGTCCAAGTTAAGGCGATGCCCGCTCATAGAACCTACATTAACAGTCTGTAGGCCCCCAACATAACGTAACTTAACGCAAATTAGAGCAGGTGCTAGAACAGACCACCTGTAACCCTCGAACATACTTGACCGGATTGAACGTATTTTTTAAAATCTGTCTGAAGTTCTTGTCTAGAAATTATTCATACTGCGCTCCAGGTAATTTCTGTAGGGTTGCCTTCTTTACCTGCGTGTGTATTAGTTACTCCATTCATGTCGTTTTATTTGGTTTGTTAATACATTTAATAATTTTGTAGGCAGATCACTTAGTTTCGTCAGTCAGCTATTCGAGAAGGTCTTTCAAAATGAAGCCCTCATCTATCCGAAGAATTACTAGCAGTAGGCAGCATGACAAGCAATGTTTGTTGTAAGGTTGTATCACCACATATTATTTTGGTAGAGTACAGCAATTTAAAGGATATCTTTTGTTTCAGGAGCCAGCACACCATGAAGCCATCTTCATGGTACGCCTCCACGCTGGTGGTGGTGTTTCTCTACCTGTACGTGTTGGCAGTACAGTACATCCGTGCCGAGGAACTAAAAGCTGACAGGGGTCACATTACTTTTGAAGATGGAACTGGCGTACCTTCGCTATATTCTGAGTATCCTTCTAGTTTTGCGATATCATCTGGCGTTGGAAGCATTTCTGACGCAACCCCGAGTTTATACGCCAGTGAAAATCAAAGTGGCTCACTTCACACTGTGGCCGTAGGCAGTGTTCCAGATGTGTCCCCGAGCCTGTTCCCTAATAGTGTCGGTGTCACCAGAAATGTTGGCATCGGAAGTCCTTCAACGGCAGGCGAAACACAGGGCGTTAGTTCGTACGTCGGTGATGCGAGTCCTTACCCCAGTGTATCTACCGGACTGTACAATCCCGAAGGTTCAGGATCCCTCCGTGCTGCTGGAAGTGTTGGCGTAGACCGTGCTGTGGGCAACAACTACCGCCCTGGTTATTCTTACGATCCAAGCTATAACAATCACAATCAGTTTTACAGCGGAGGAGATTCGCTAGCTGCTGCAGCAAACATCAACTCTCACCATCAGGATGGATCCTATACATTGGACTTCAAGTATCACAATTACGACAAGCTGACCAAGTTCTTGAGGTCAACTTCGTCCAAGTTCCCTAATCTTACAGCACTGTATTCAATTGGCAAATCTGTCCAAGGTAAGAACACTGTTTTGGTCAGTCCCGGGCGCTGTGCTGGGATCAGTACCACAGACCGAACAACATTAACAACAAATCATATGCGAACAAACTCCTCGGCACGGAGTCATTTCGATCATTTGGCTTTTAACCAGCTAGTCTTTAAAGTCATACTGCATGAATGTCAACATTCAAGTTTCACATAACGCCTCCTACAGAATCCTGTTCTTAACAAGACCATAGGCCTAACGACTTCACATAGACACCACTTCTTTACGATCAATGTTTAGTATTTTTCATACTTCTAAGCGTAGGTGTCGGGTATTTCGAACAAAATATTTTATCCATTTCCCATTTTTCCATCACTGCCACGTGTCCCGTCCAGTTCAACCTTTGCTAATTATGGAGGCAAACAACAGGGTAATCAACCTCCGAGAGATGTCCTACAAAGTGCACTCTGAAGTAAACCACAAGGTATGCTGTCATAGAATAGTCGCCCTCCAATGAACTGCTATAATGTGTAAGAAGTTATTTTGGTAAAGGGATCAATAGAACAATTTCGAAGTCAACGCAATCTGGCCAGCCTGGCAAAACAATTCCATACCTAAGAAATGTGGCAAATAATTACGTTACTTGCAATGAATGCACAAATCATCATCGTCGTCATAGTAGTAGTAGTAGTAGTAGTAGTAGTAGTACTAATAATAATAATCATCATCATTCTCACTTCATCTTTCAAACCATTTTCCAGAGTGATGATTCCACACGAAAAATATTTTTTCATAGGAGGGGGTGTGTTCTTTCTTGCACTGACAGTGTCTCCAGCTGTTGCTGAATACAAAAGCCATTAAGGCCATGTTTCTATTGTGTTCTCTCTAATGAAATTAAAGTTACAACAGAAGCAGCGACTGAGTGTGTAATGAGCCTGACCTGCACTGGGGATGTAGTACGAGACTCAAAATATATTTACCTTGACCAAGTAGTTCAATAATTTTTTCTAATATGTCTACACAGACACCTGCAGGAGGCTAAAACAGCTTCTTCACATTTTCCTCTAGACCTATAACTGGTAATTATGTTACTACATTTTATTTTATAATCAAGAACTGAGCAGGTTTTTGTAGCCAGAATGTGTAAAATTGGGCTCAGGAGACTGCTGACTTCATTTGGGGGTGTCACCAAATCTGAAAAACATAACCCAACAGCAATGATTGGGATGTGTTATTGAAGAAGATAACATTTGGTAATTCTGGCTCACCATCTCACCATACCTGACACTGTGATATGACATATTTTAATTTTTCAAATACTGTTTCAGGTCGAGACTTGTGGGTGATGGTTGTATCAGCTTCCCCATATGAACATATGATTGGAAAGCCAGATGTGAAATATGTTGCCAACATGCACGGAAATGAAGCTGTAGGCAGGGAACTGATGCTTCATCTTATTCATGTAAGCTTTTATTAATTTTGAGCAGGGCACATAAACCTCCATGACAAGTGGGTCCTGTCACCCCAGCATGGCATGTCCAGGTTGTGGACAGAGCAATGGCCTCCAGATATGGTGGGTAGCTGCAAATATGTCGAATATATTGAATAAGAAGAAAAGTAGTGGTCCTCCAGCTTGGGGGTTGGGCGAGGTGCTAACAACTCCTCATCATAAAATCTTAAGATGTTATGGAACATTTTACAAGGCCTTGGAATGGAGTGAACTTTGGAATGGTGCAAGCAATGGAAAAGGGATATGTGTTGAATAATTTAGTATACATTAAATTGACAGCATCCTCAGACTGTCAATCTTTAAAATGGTACATGTGAGAAAGACCTAATCCATGTAATTTTCAAAACATCATAATAATAATAATTCTGTCAAGTCACAACAGTCTTTGAACATTCTTTGTTCAGAGAGGGCTTTAATGTGATCACATTAGTAACTAATGAGGTAACACTGTAGAGGGTCTTGCTGCCTCTATTGTAGGCTGATGATGGAGGTAGCAAGCTGCCTTGAAATGTCAGAACACATCTGTCAGACTGCATGGTGCCACATCCCAAAAGTCACTAACCTTCATTATTCTTTGACTTCCATATTGTGGTACTCCATTGTTGACTGGAAATAAAATGCAGTCTAGGTCCCCAGTACTGATACTGTAGAAACCCATGCAGTAGTTTACAAAATTAAACAAGCATATGCAGGACAGACTAAATTATATTTTTTTTAAATGTTCATTAAACACACGTTGTGCAAAAACATGTTAAAAAGAATGGATTCAGAGTGAATTATTTTCTAAGCTTACAATTCCTGCTTGTAGAAAATGCACTCAGAATTAGGGTAAAGGTTTAGAACTTTATACTGTGTGGCCACAGCATCACATGAGGTGTTCAGTGGAGGGGTTCACAAGTTTACCTCAACATACGAAATAAATGATAGCGGTATTTCATTTCAGTACCTGGTGACAAGCTACAGCAGTGACAGCTACATCAAATGGTTACTAGACAATACCAGAATCCACATCCTGCCTTCGATGAATCCAGATGGTTTTGAAGTTGCCAGAGAAGGACAGTGTGATGGTGGACAGGGCAGGTATGGAAACTCAGTTCAGTTCAGTTCAGAATGAAGAACTTCCTTAATCATGTTTAAGATATTGATTACTTATTTCATGTACTGTGTTGCACAGCAGACTTAATCTGTAGTATTAAAGTTATGTTTAAGTACAGAATATGCAGAATCAGAGGCAGAGTTCTGTGGTTTAGGTAGTAAAGAACAGACCAGTGCTGCTCCTTACAGCACACACCTGACTCAAAGCCATGTTCTTACAGTTGTATTTTAATTACAGGTACAATGCTCGTGGCTTTGACTTGAACAGGAATTTTCCAGATTATTTCAAACAAAATAACAAACGTGGTCAGCCAGAGACTGATGCAGTTAAGGAATGGATATCTAAGATTCAGTTTGTCCTTTCTGGTGGACTGCATGGAGGTGCTCTTGTTGCCAGTTATCCTTTTGACAACACACCTAACTCCAGTAAGTACCATATTATGAGTTCCAGAAGCTTTATTTCTGTCATCTTCAATGTTCTGATCCAGATTTGTTACTAAACTTATGAAACTGACTTCAAACATTCACTTTATGATGGGCGAAGCCTGCTTTTATCTCACTGCTTATATAAACTCGCAGAACACATGCCACTGGTATGCAGAAAGGCCTGTTTGTAGAGCTTTCACCATGATGGGAAGCTCTACACACATGGATTGGACCCACAGGGAATACAATTCCAGATATAATAGTTGGTATAAACAGCTAATAAACCACGTCACAACATATTATAAAGTAATTGTAATTAAACAAACATGTTACAAATTGTCAGCAACCTAACATATCTTATGATGTTTCAATGCTTTCAAACTATTAAATCTTTGTAACAACCACTTGTATAACTGCTTCCGTTTTATCAATTCATAACTTTAGCATACACAATAAGAAACTCCCTGAGAATGATGTGTAAACATAAAAACATGTAGGAGTACTATAAGAAACAGATAATTGTTTACAAATATATGGTGCATTCATTGGACAAATATAATAAAATCTACACGTTTCATGGTACATAGTACATCAAGATAAATATCATAGTATATACAACTTTGTGTAGTTAAAACTAGCTTATAATGATGAATTTTTAAACATTTATACTATCAAATATTTGAGTAGATGCTTATTCCATAGGACTTCGAAAATAAGGGACTCTTTAAATTTTCTTGTCAAGCTGAGAATGAGATTTCCTTTTAAAAACACTCAAGTCATTATTTATATGAAGCATTCTATATTTCATAACAGACTTACAGGAATATTGTGGATTCATTCATGCTGCTAAATAGGAATGTGTAAATCTTCTCCACTGTGTGCAGGTAAGATAAACACACTGGAAGTTCTGCTTGTTTGTTTGTGTGTATTATGTGATCTATTTAGTAATGATTTCAGCATGAACATTATGTACTGTTTATGGTACATGAATGAATATGCAAGTGGAACACTGGCATAATGATTACCGACAATGAAAAATCTAATATTAAGAGAAATATATCCACAACCAATTCCACATGGACTGCCCTGGAATTAAAATTTGATCTACCCAGTGAGAAAACAGCAACTAACCACCTGAGCTTTGGCATGGCCCTGTATGCTTTCTTGTTAAGAAATTTTATTTTTTTGATAATGTCTTCACTTTTGTTTTTATTTTAAAATGTCTACAGTATCCTTAAAGTTAATTAGTGTGTCTTGTAATTATGCTAATCTGGAATTTAATGTGCTGTGTCTAACTTAGATTGTTCATTCATAAAGCCAATGAGAAGTTAATGTCAAAAGTTACAATCTCTATGGTGCAGAATGAAGACCCCACCATCTTGCCAACATACGTGCTGTGACAGAAGTATGGCAAATCATGCCATTATTTAGGTTTAAAGCCAAATGCTGACAAGGTAGTTGCACTAAAACACCACATTTAATTGATTGAAATTTAATAAAAGGAACAGTCTGTGCTGACTTTCGGACTACTGAAATATCTAAATTATAATACAGCCCCACAAGTCATATAATTCAGGCATTCCTGAAAATTCCTGAACTTGATTGAAGCACAGCACTAAACGAGATAGCCAGTTCAGTATTCTGAAATAAATGTTAAAAATCTGTGTGTGTTTTTTTTTAATAGTGATATTAAATGCCTGAACACCTACTCGTCAAGTTAAGGGAATTTTGGGCCCAAATTAGTCTCAATTTTTGGCATCAGATGCTCACAGTAAAACAGGAGTTCAAAGACCAACACCAGATTCTTATGTTATATAAAATTATTCTGTCTGTTGGTAATGGACTCTCATTGTACCATAATTTACAGTTACTTTGCTAAATTTAATATTTGTGAAAGTAATCCTGAGAACTGCACAATACCACCATACTGCATTATATAGTGTCCCTTTCATCATATCTCTGAGCATAAGAACCTTCATTACAGAAACCCTGCATCTGCTGGAACATATCACAACAGCTGCCATGCTCAGGGACACAATATAAGGGACATTATGTACTATGATGCATACATGTTACCTCATGTGTAAAGTGACTGTATTCCACTACCAGGTCACATTCAATAGGCAGTTGTGCTCATAACCTCCTTCTGAAATATTTGCATACAAATGGGATAGAAATTTCTGTTACAAAAGAATGATGTGACTTCCAACTGAAGCAACTTTCTGTCAATAATATAAATATACATACCAATAAAACAGAGCTTCCATTAATTTTTAACAAAATCTCCCCTCCCTTCAAATCATACCCTAGCTACAGTACTGGTTCACCCCATATACATCTGTTGCATTTGAACACAAATAAATGACACATAAAACAGCATGACACAAGAATATTTCATACATGGAATTGTAGCGCATTGTCTGCAGAGATAAGTATAGGAAGTGAATAATTATTTATTTTTCTTTGTGTTTGTGGGCCCAGTATTTCATAGTTACTCATCGATGCCTTCATTGACTCCGGATGATGATATATTCAAACACCTGGCCCTCACTTACTCCAATAACCATCCAGTGATGAGTCATGGCAAAGCATGCAAAGCTGGCACACCATCCTTCAGTCAAGGTATTACAAATGGAGCAGCCTGGTATCCCCTTACAGGTAAATATTCTGCACAGACAGAGCATATGAATCAGTGTTGACCATGAAAGGGCAAGCACAACAGACTTACAATTCAACAGACCCATTGCAGCACTGTCATGATTCAAGTTCTAGCAACCACGCGACTTTTAGTTTATTTAATGAGGTTGTTTCAACTGCGTAAGTTGAAGAGAACTGGGAATGATGATTTGTGAAAAATCTAGGAACAATATCTAATGCATAGCATAGCTATAAATGAAAGTGATGAAATAAAATATATGTTTCAACTGCATAAATGAAGTAAAATTTGTTATGTCTATCACACACAAACACAAGGGGTATGTGCGCTTCAGATTAAGAATCACCAGCTTGAGAGGCCTGAAGGAAAAGAAATCTGAGGTTAAACAGCCTTGAAGCCAATAAACAAATTGGTATACCCCATATATTAAGTAGAGTGCTCAGCAGTTAACCAGAATAAATTGTAGGTTGCTTTTTGTACTTTAGAGAGAAACATAACGATGAAAGAATCACATTTTTCATACTGCCAACCAAATGAAACATTTTCCATCTTTCAATGTTAAAGACTAACCAAGAGAAAAATTATCATTTGGAGAACTGTCCATCCAAAATCCTAAGTTATCAACTTAGGGTTTCCCATAAATCATCGACCCATGAAGCAGAAAAGTCACATGCTGCCCCTGTCTAGTCAGGATGTTGAAATTTGGACTCCTACCTGAACCAACTAAAAAACCTATGGCTTAATACATTACACATATAATTTCCTCAGATATCAGCAGATGCTGGAACTGTTCTTTTGTTTCTGTTGTTAAGAGAATGTTCATGCCTAGCACTGATTTCAGCTTGTGAATGCCCACTGAATAGAAGTTGATGGCAAACTTGAACTTTCTCCTTTAACATCCTTCAGCCGACTTCAAAGTTTACTCTACGTCCAACACGATAACTTCAATGTGTGAATGTGAACCGTTTATAGTGTTGCCAAATGACAAATAAACCTTACCCACTGTAATGTAGGTAGGGTTTATTTATCATGAGTTAGTGCTGTACATTTTCTAGTTGTGCTAGTAATTCAAATTCTCATGGCCTGGCTTTGTGGAAAGAGCATGCAGTTCTGCCAGAGCAACCCTGTAATTGTCAGAAGCCTTTAGATGACAGTTGTACTGCATTAACCTTAAGCTGACATTTGAATGTGAACTTACTCCATTGAGCAGAGTCTGTGATAGTTAAAAGGTGCTGAGCTACTGAAAGAGAAATTCTAAAATTTAGTGGAACCCCAAGTTTCATTACCATGTTTATAATAGCCTGCCAGTCCACACTTCCCCATCCAATTTCTGTAAGACTCATTTCAATATTATCATTCCATTTATGCTTATGTCATCTAAGTTATATTTTGCCTTCAGATTTTCCAACCACGATCTTATTTACACTGATCACCCCCTTACATACAAACTACATGTCTGCCCATCTCATCTTCCTTCATTTGACCACCCTGACATTATTTGGTAAGGAGTAAAAAATAATGAAGCTCCTATCAAAAATTTTCTGTAGTCTGCATGATTTCTTCCTTTAGTGTGATAATTTCCCAGCAGTACAAAAAAAAATGTGAGGATTGTTTTAAAGGAACACAAAATACTTTGAACTGAATGGGAGCATACATGCTCCATCCATACCCTGTTCTTAATTTCTCCTCCAATGGAAATTTGATCAGTTACTCTGTTGCTGCAAAAAAATTTTAACTTTGTTACATTTTCAAAGGACTAACAAACTATTCTTATGAATTATAATTTTGTCCTGCATTCTGTTTACAAGACATAAACATACACTTCGTTTTGTCTACATTTACTTCTAGATGAACTTCCTTGCTAGTCTTAATTCATATCCTAACTGTGGTCTACTATGTACCTACTGCTACCACCACGAGACCCTCAAAAGTCATTTAAGATATTTTACTGCTCATTTGTTCTGTGCACAGAATGCATGAACTTAATGCTGTCATTATTATGTTTTTATCAACAAAACTACCTAACAAATTTCAATGAAATTTGATATCAGAGACTATGCTAACAGTCAGCAGAATTCTTTGTATACTGTGTATGAAGTTGAAACCAAACTGATTATCTAATATTAGTTCATTGTACAAAAAACTGGCATATGGCATACCACATAGGCTTCATTAAGAAATAAAACCACCAGATATATTGTTGACATGGTACATACCGAAGTAAAAGAAAACCAGTTCAACATGGTGTCAGTACATTTAGAGCAATGAGGTAATATGAAGTTTAAAAAAAAATACATTTTGAAAATAAGCACCTCACATTTTTATGCCCCTTTCCCCTCTTACTATTAATCATGGCTATTTTCACTCCATTAGGTGGAATGCAAGACTTCAACTATGTATGGTATGGCTGCATGGAAATAACACTTGAACTTTCATGCTGCAAATATCCTCCTGCATCAGAGCTTCCCAAGTTCTGGGAACAAAACCGTATGGTAAGTTATCACAACATCTTGACAACCAAAATCATCTTATATCATTTGAAGTTTGGAGGTGAAAAGAAAGGAGTAGGGAGGAGAAGAAATCCCAATCTAGAAACTAATACACATTAATCTCACAAACAGCACATCAGGAACAGCTGTTAACACAGATGTTAAATTAAGTGCTGCCACCCAACCTGAGACATTAAAACAGCTACCAACAAAATATCTGCTCCACTATATGGTAGCTATTTTTGGTTTTCAATGTAAATCTTTTTTTACAGACATTCTGTGAATATTTCACTGATTATTTTCAGTTTTTCTTTATCAGAATTTTTGGTCTGCACCAGGACATCCAAATGACCACAAACAACCCATGGATTGCTGTCAAAATTTTTCACCAGTGATTTTTTTATATTTCAGTCACTTGTTAAATTCCTGGCAGAAGCACACAGAGGAATCCATGGATTTGTAATGGATGAGAATAACAATCCAGTAGAAAAAGCATCACTCAAAGTCAAGTCACGCGATGTTGGTTTCCAAACAACCAAGTACGGGGAATTCTGGAGAATTTTACTGCCTGGAATCTACAAATTAGAGGTGAATAGCTTAAATATCTGTAATTCTCGAAACATCATAAAGGGGTTATAAGACAGTAACGAACCAACCACAGTAGAACACCATCCCATAGCAAAGTCAATGATAAAAGTAGAAATGAGTATGAGTCTTATTCTTAAACAAATTAAACAAGTCTGTGATCTGCACATTAATTCATCGCATTCGTTATCAAGCATAAACTGTAAAGCAGCTTGGACAATTGGTTACATTCACTGTATTTTAGCGATGCACTGCAACTACTGCAAAGAATATCATATCAGGATTGATTTAGATTTGTGTCCATATGGACAGGAAAATATGGCTTGTGTGGACACATATGCCCATATGGCCATGTTGTCAGGATGGAATGTTAGGCAGGCATTCAGTCATCTCTTTGTATTCACAAACAGCAGGTGGTCTCAATAGATGTGAGAAACGTATTCACTTCAAAAGATGAAGTTCATTTGCAGGAGTACGCATTATTGTAAAAATGTAAAAAATTCTGTAAAAAATATCCTGCATCAATACTGCTGTATAAAAATATCAGGTAGCAGTTAAGTGGTGGACAAGAAAAAAACATGAACCCTGTTTGGCCTGTGTGCTTTCTTTCGAAGAAATCAGGTAAATTCTTCAATGCCAGTTTCTGTTCATAGAGATAAAAGATGTGTATAAGAACAGCTATGATTAGCATATTCATTTTCTAGGTTTATGCTGATGGCTACCTCCCACGTGAACTGGACTTCATGGTAGTAGAACAGCACCCCACTCTCCTCAATGTTACACTTCATCCTGCTAAGGTAGGTCGAGGTGCCAAGGTGAAGAATCAGACTTGGTACCGGCGACGCCCGAGGCCCCGACAGACTTTCCCAACGAAGCCTCTATGGAGAGAAAACAATCTTCCCTCTAGTGGTGGTGGTGGTGGTGGTGGTAGCATTAACAGTAGTAGTAGTAGTAGTAGCAACAACAGTCATGACAATGCAGCAGGTAATGGGGTAAGATTAGTTGGCAGTGGTGGTGACAGAGGAGAGATAGGACACAGTGATGGTGATGGTGGAGGGGAACCAGTATTAACTGAAGACGATGTGAAAAGGCAAGACACATCCAGGGTACAGCAGCAACCTGTGCAACCATATACATACTACATTCCTGGGAATTATGAAGTAACAGACATTCCTCACCATACGTCACGTAATAATGCTTTGCATATAAGGGCTGCCCATGATACATCGGTATACTGGCATAAAGATGTGAAAAGTGGTGTCATGGAGGTGAAGCCACTTATTCACATTCTCTATTTTGCTACTCCTCTATTTTCACTTCAGGTTTTTTCATGAAGAAGTCACACATATATTCATTGGACTGGCTTTGCAGCAGAATGTTTTTGTAGTACTCAGGGTTACAATTGAACACCAAATGTTGTTGTACAAGTATAATGCTGTAAATCGTCATATTCATACTCACAAATAGCACTTATGTAAGGAAAAAGTTTCCCTCACTTTATGCAGGTTTGTTAAACGTGGTTATGTATGGGGTAAACCTAGTCACATAAAAATTAACTACATGCAATGCAAATTCAGTCTTTTTCAACCATCAACTAAACTTAAATGATTACTCACAACTGTCAAACCCAAATTACATAAAATTTTGGTACTGGCATTTCTCCACAGCATACATAGGTTTATAGTTATGATTCAGATGATATTACTAATGCAGTTCAAATAACTGAACCTTATGTGATAGACAAAGGTCACACCATGCAAATAAACTAGACTGTCAGTCAGCTGATGTGAGATAGATGTATCCTACGACCATCACCATTTATGCTGTATGGTCATCACAGTTGCATGCAAACAGTCAGACTCCAGACTCCCACATCCACTGTTCCTGTGTATATAGTCATCTCTTCCTCCTATATTAAATTACAGATTTAAAGATCACTTAACTGCATCTACTATTCATGATTCTCATCACAACAAATAACAACTGAAATTAAATACAAAATACATATTTCACTAGTGAAATTTCCTCTACACGAATACAATGTTAATATTGCCATGACCAAATCTTCTGAAACTGAATTTCTCCCTCATCACATCCACTCATTACAGATGACAATTTTGTCTTCCTAAATTTGGTAGGTGTAATGATTGTGTCACCAGGACTCAGAAATGACGGCCTTGTCTGTGAAAATGAGGTGCACATGTAGGAGGCTTTCAAAAAAGTTCATTTCTGTTTATGTACTTTTCTGTACTTTGAGTGAGTGGCAGAAGTTTCAAAAGATGTACAAACAGTATCTTCGGTCCTGAGTATAGCAAAATAACCCGAAATATCCTCTAAAAAATACAAATTTTACAATGTACGAAAAAAATAATAATTATCCCTACAGATCAATTTAAATGTTTTAAACAATAATTATATGAACACTACATTACAAATTTAACAATAGTAAGGCAGCTAGTGGTGCAGAGGTACAGCAGTAGACTTCTGTACTAAGTTTGGAGTTCATGACATGCTGAATACAGTGTAAATATTTCTGCATACCTTTCCTTATCTATGACAAAGCTGTGTGTGACATATCTGTGCCCCAGTCACTGTTAAGACCTCACATTAAGCTATTTCTCCACTTCTGGCAATCACCCTCCTCATCCAACCTTTGGGGATAGCAGAATCCACATTCTTGGTGCCCACATATCAGAACTGGACTCTTCATCACTACAAAGTTGAAGAGTGGCCAGCAAGTTTGATAAGAATATGAGCTGAGGCATTAGCCACATTAAATAACTATTCTGCTTTTGAAAAATTAAACTGCGTGAAACTGTTAATTATGTATGACTCAGGTGAAATGATTGGGCCTGCTCTCTTCTCCTTATTTTTGTGATGAATTCTTATTTCTGGTAAAAGCAAAAACCATAACACAAGACTTACAAATTATTAATATCCTATTACAGCAATATTAGTGAAAGAAAAATTGACACTGCAGCTGTGACAAAGGGGCAAAGGTATGGCACACAGCACAAGTGATGAGGATAGATAGATGTTGCAACTAAATGTGAGATACATTCCAAAAACTACATTCTATCATCCTGTAAGTACATTTGGCAATAGCACTGTGTTGTGCAGGAATGTCAGGACTGTGTAAATTGAGGACCAACTCTACTCTCAGTCTTAGTAAGGACCTTAAAACTGCCATGTCCAAGTGGTAGGAATGAATTTAACTGTAGGACTTTTCAGTCTAATGAGAGCTTTTCTAATACAGGGCTGATCCCCATACAGTAGGTAGCATCATTAGTCACAATGCAGCAATATCCATTTCCTCAAGTAGCGCACAAAGTGAGGGACACTTGTATGAGAGTGAAGTCCATGCAATTTTGCTATACTGCACTGAAATATGAAACAGAAGAAAATGTCCAGCTTCACAGTTTGCACAGACAGTGAAGTACACAAGGGAAATTCACATACCACAGTAGATTACCATCCCATAGCAAAGTTAATGGTAAAAAGAAGAATGTGTGTGTAAGTTTTGTTCTTAAGAAAATTCATGAAGTCTGTGATCTGAACATTAATTCACAATGTCTGTTCTCAAGTTGGTGAGGCAGTAATTATATTTTAGCACTGCAAACAGGTAGAAACTAAGACCATTCTACCACTAACCTAGAGCAGCTGCATCTCATAACTATGTTTCCACTGTTCTGTGATGAGGAAAGCAATAATGGCACAGCATCTCCCTGTTCTGTAGGAAGACCACTGACTATGTTCTGCAGTAAGAAATGTGTAAATGAGACCCAAATTACAGTTCTTTGGAATACACATGCAGCCTTATCATCAGAGAGTGTCACACATTTCCAGCATCCTTTCAGACACAGAACACACAGTTGTGTGCAACAGGACATTGTTTCTCCAGCATCACAAATACAGAATGCTAGACATAATCTATTGCCTCTTGTATATATATACTATACACAGTGTTTCAGATGTTGGCTTTTCTCCCACCTTTCAGTTATGGAATGACATTATATTGAAAAATTTTGAGTAGAAATGCACATGGAAGTGTATCATTAATTTAAAAAATGGAAGGCATATGAAATATTTTTCTGATATTCAATAAAAGAGTTTCTATAATGGCAATCGTCTCAAAGAGAGGAATAGCACAATTTTCTGACGTCTGTGCAAATCACATATACATGTGATAATGCACAATGTCCATTAAAACTGCAGTGCAATGAGTCAACTGGTCAGAAACCTTCAAACCCTGGTGCTTGAGTTTTACAATGCATGCACAGTCAGCATTAGCAGTTTCTGAGAGTTAATTTTTGTCATATGACTGAAGCACAATATCAAAGGGATCAAGACCAAGAAAAATAACCAAATCCTAATACCCATTGTCATCAAAATATTTTAAACAGCAATTTACATATTTTTATTACTTGAGTCTGATAGAGATAAACCAGCACACTACAGGTGCATAAAACTTTCACTATGCAGAATCTAACATTTTAGTAGATAATGAAAGACATACACAATGGAAACCAGCAAAGATTATATACTCATCATTTCTTGTTTAAATTTATAATACCAAAGTCTCATGGCAAGACAACCAATTCTCTCCCAAGCTTTACATTTAGGATGTGAACCAGTCTGTCCACACCTGTACCAAGTAAATACCAAAAATAATGTCACACCTTTAAATGAAACATGTTTAATCAGTGCAGAGCTTTTCTGGAATAGCACCATACTCAAACGTTAAAAACAACAAACTTCTCCTCTTTCTGGTCAAAGTGACAGGCAAGTAGTATCAATTGAATTAAGGAATATAGGAATGATACATTGCGTAACAAATTACGATTGGTTGGAATATAGGATGTCACAAATTCTGACTTGTTAGGAGAGTATAAGCATAACTGTGGTGCAGAGCAACCTCAAATTATTAACATAAGCCAGACCACAACTACGGTTGCTGCTGTTGCCATGTGGTAATGTCAGGCACCCCTCAGTACCACTTTTCCACCACTTTAACCCTGCAGTAGCAGGCAACAAGTTCTTCTGAAAGTCAGTTACTTCACCATTTCAATTATGCAATGCCATACGGACTAAAATTAATAAGGACCACCATGATAACCCTGCCTCATATGATTCATCATTGTCAGCACCGATTTTACATTTTGATAGGCTCTTTTTATCCTTTGTCATGAATTAAGCAATATGACAGCTGCAGCATAAACACTTTCTCTACTCTAATGCATTAATAAGAACTCAGCACCAATCATTTTAAATACAATACCAGTTGCTGTGACCAATATTACATAATTATGAAGACATTTGTATAGATGTAAATACTTTTTAAATTTCAGTTGAGTATGTATATAGTGTTAAATTTTATTCACAGCACATTACAATTCTAAATCTTGTGCCTCTTACATAGGAAGCTTAGCACAGGACTACTAAACTTGCAAACTGAATAAATGTCAAGTATTATTTTATTCTATTTCATCATTCTCCCAGTCAAGGTAGTCCCCAGAAGAATAAGACAATTATCAATTTGTTCACTTACTGGTTTATTATAGTCAACTAATCATCTGTAACTGCCAGCAAACATCAGGCAACTGGCACTGAAACGTACAACAATTAACCTAAATACTTTGTACTGGCATTTCCTGAACACCGGGTACAACTGCTACACTGCAACAGCAGGAAGTCAACAACACATTTCTTTTGGCTCAAACAATGAATGAATGTCAGCAATAAATGAAATCAGATTACAAAATGTAACAGCAAACCAGATCCAAATACAGCCAGCCTTTTCATGGCCCTGTGCAGTCATGCGGATTGTGAGAACCAAAACTGACACTGTTCATTTCATACTTCACAGAGTACTCAGTCTGGATTCACTATAAAAACCAATTGGTTAATGCTGCAACATAGTGTTAACCACTGAAATTTAAACAGAAAAAAAAAAAAGCATGGAAACTATAAAATTTAGTCTCATATGAAGGTAAATTATTCTAGTCATGGTTTTCCTTACTAAAAATGCTATTCTTAGACATTCAGGGTAAGGAATGGTCACCTGAACCAAACGTTTCCGTATGATTTACAAGAAAATAAAATGCACAAATAATGGTGTATTACTCATAATGATGGAGGCTTGTACACAGTATTTGATTCCTAATCTTGTTATGCTAAAACATATTCTATTTTGAGTGGTCAAATGCAAATGTTAGGGTATGTCCCCATACCTGGGAATGTTTGTTGAATAACACTTTTTATATATGTGTTTAGAAGGTAAGCCAAGCAAAGAATGCATAGTGTAAAAATTACACTGATTGAAAATGCAGAATTTTTTGAAGTATGAGCATGACAGTTTGTGTGGTAGAGCTGTTAATAAATGTTCTTTCCAGTCTTAAAAAAATGAAGCCTATAAGTGCAGTCCTACAAGTCTCTTTTCACATTTCAACTCCAGGCCTGCTGGCCAGATTGTGAACAAAATTGGTATGAATACTATGCCAATGGAGGTTACTCAGATTTCACAAATTTGTGGTACAGCACCTACTAAAATCCAGTAACTATGGTCACCACATAAAGTATAGTCAAAACATAATGAAACATAGCAATGACAACAACCTTATTTCTTGAACCGCATCATTAGTGTACTGCAGCAACCTGTAATTCCTCACATGCTGCCAGCCGTCGTGAACCATATGGTCATGAATGTGTCTAAGGGTACTATACATTTAAAACCCCTCCATCCCTGGCAATGGTTGGAATTTAAATCGCACCATCACTTAAGGGTTAATAATAATAATAATAATAATACAAACCAGTGTAACCACCCCAATGAAATTCACAGATTTGGGAAATGAAAAAGTCAACACAAATTAAAAAAGCCAGGTGTACAGAATGTAAGTGAAATATGTGCACACCATGGATGACTGCACCTTTCCAGTCCTACAGCACAACTCCACGAACTACTCTTCCATGGAGTGGCTAATCTGCCAAGCATAACCCATGTGCCAGAGTACATAAAAATTAATCCACACAAATGTTTTACAAAAATAACTATATTTCATTGGACCTAGAAAGTGGACTCAAGCATACAATAGTCATCCTAGACACACAACTGTTATAACCTCTATCTGTACTTGGCTTGCATGTGATACAACCTGAACACTTTTACTGTGTACACTCTATTTTATTTGGAGTTCCCACCATCTGGATCACAAGAATAAATAAGTGTTTTGCAAGCACACTCACTAAAAACAGTATAATAAAGAGCACCTATGCTAAAAAATTGTTGTCTGTAAATACCTTTTTCCAACCTGGGAAAAATGTGTATTTCTGCCTCCTCTCTCATAGTTATGCCTGCCACAGAGTTAAAAAAACTTCTGTATGTGTAAATAGGCCATGCAATAGATGGAAGCATCTCCTCTAACAGATTATCTTTACTTCCACAGTTATTTCTCTTTATGTAAAATTACTTTTCTTTATAAAATAACTGGGTAGATTCTAAGGTTACAGTCTGTTTCCATGGGGTGACCTTGTGACTGTCTTCTTCATATATTTCACAGAAAAGTTTCCTTACACTGACATCATTCGACAGGTTCTTCATAGAGCAAACGATATTTTATCAGCTGATTAAGAAATGAATTTATGTAAATTACGGATGTCACTGGCTGTATCCTGGGCAGTTCCAATGGGCACAAAACTAATTTTTTTAATATTACACTCAATAACAAAAATCATACATTCCCAAAAACAGCAATAACATTTTCCCCTCTGTTACTTACTTGTGATTTAAAAGCTAACCCTGATGTCATTCTTTCCATAGTGGCTGGAATTCAAATGGCTCAGGATTGTGTGATATAGCATGTTTTGGTACTGGCCATGCTGACTCTGAGTAACTTTTAGAATGTACAGCTACTTTTGCAAGTGAGATTTCCAAAACCTTAATTTTTTACTGGAACATTTCATAAAAATTATGATTCAGATATTCTGGACTCATAACAACCAGATGACCTGAATCCTCTACATCAGTGCTCTGGAAAACTCAAATCCAACATAAAAACTAATTTATTAAGTCCTAACAATTGCAAAACCTAGAACTAGGAAGTGTTTAGAGAACAGTAGCAGATTTTTATCCTTTTGTGTTTGGAAATGCAAGACTAGATATTCCTGCTTTTTAACTAACCATGAGTTTTTGTCATAAAACAAGGCAATCGTTAAAACAAAAAATGTATAATTTTCACAGACCACAAGCACCCCTGCTTGTGGTCTGTGAATACAACTCAGTACAATCCTGGTCTACTTGAATTTCACTCGTTTGATTTCATTGTATGCTATGTTATGTTTATGCAGGAACTATTAAATGTGTCTGTATAAATGTATGTGTATGGATGAATAATGTGGATATGTCATTTCAGCTAGATGACACAACAGCAATTCGCACAGAAAAAACCTTACCAGTTGATGGGTCAATTGTCTTCCCTAAACCTTAGAAACAAACAGTAGTATCTGTTAAGTTGCTGCAGTGTGTAAGTAAGAGCAACACAGATCAAGAAGCTTCTAGACTCTTCTCTTTCACAAGCAATTCTTACTGGACTAAAATCTTTGCTTTATTTGGGGTAGGGTAATTGTGATATCAACTCTCCTAACATGCACTGTCAAGGAATGTACATAAGCTACTCACACATATCTGTATACTGACCCTTCAGTGCAGAAGGGCATTCTGGCAAATAATTCACCCATAAAGGAGAGACAAGTTCATCTCATTTAAAACTTCTACTGTATGACAAATGTTAACACACTCTTTGCATGAAGAGTATAACATGAAGCATGATCATAGGAATTTTACATTCATCATCTGTCTACATGTTTCATTTCCATCAGCACACAAAAGCTTTGGAACCACATCAGGATTTGGGTGTCAACAATAAAATTTGTCACTACGAATTTATTTTTGACATGTATCAGCAAGATGATAGAAAATCCACAGGAGCTCAAACTTTATTTCATCAACATTAAATAAAATAGACATTATATAAAAATTTACACTTTTTCAAGCTTCTCTGATATAACATACATTTAATAAACTACAGTGAAAATAACTTCAGACTGCAGTACAACTCTGCAACAGGAGATTTCGTTCTGCAAGAAATGAACATCATGACCAACAAGTAATACAAAACTACAACTAAAACATTTGGAAAACATGTGCTCTCCAAACTGGGTATACCTTTGCAGCACTGTTCCATCAACTGGATACTTTGCAATATAGTTAGACAAAATCAAGGTTACATGAGCGAAATGGAAACTTCACTGAAATTTTCCTGATTTCCTGATGTTCTACATCAAACGTGGCTCCTACAATGGGGAAATATGATGGGTGAAAATGTTCCTGCACTGAAGGGTTCAAAGTCTATATCAGATTCTAACAAAGAATGCTAAACACAAGTCAAAATATGAACAGAGGCCAACCTCTTGACAGAAATATTGTAATGTGATATAGTATCATCAGCTTGTATATATATATATATGTGTGTATACGTATATTACAGTAGATGGTACCTATAGTTATGGAATGCATGATGATACAGTAAACTGGCTAAGAATGTACTAACACAAAAATGTTTGCATTCTCCCTTGACTGTGACTTCAAATCCTTTACTTGTTTTTACATATGCTTCAGTTAAGTGCATACAGCATATTTTATTGTCACTTCGGAAAACCAAAAACCTTACAAGCAAGCTCAATTATGGTTCATTTTACTAACATGATGTGTTATTCCAGCAAAAAAGAAATAATTATTTCACGAAACTTCACCAATCCCATCCTGAACATTTCTTGATCCACCAAATATTAAATCAGGTACTTATTTTTTAAAATGATCAACTTCAAACAAAAAGCTAGCTCTCACTGTGAAACATTAAATAACAAAAGTTTAGTTTTGTGCTTCAATTTATTATTATAACAGTGCAAATATTAAACTTAATCCATAACATAAAAGAAAAAGAGTCCAGTGAAATGTCAGTTACAGATATAGCTACAGCCTAGGACTGCAGCTGTGACAAAATTCTGGTCAGCCTGGCATATCACATACACTGGGTTGTAATAGTACATGGGTGAAAAACAGATTGGCATGGACAAACAAGAGTATGTGGAGAAAATCCTGTCCCTGCGTGGGCTGCCTGAAGACTATACAGTCAGACCTTGTTGTGAGGCTCAAATAATGTGGTTGTCTTTTGTTAACCTAAACTAAACAACAATATATTTTAGTATAATTTGTCTACATTAAATTTACTTACAATTCCTTATACCAAAATGGAGTATCTCATCAATATTGATAAATATATGAGATAGAAATTTAGCCAAACTGCATGCACATGAAGTTCACATATGCTAAAGAACATGAAACAAATAATGAAAATCCCATCATATTGTAACACACTCAATTCAACTGATGAGGTATTGAAACTGCTTCCAGCGTCAGGACGGTTATTACCGTCCACAGCAGCAACATGGCTACTATCACCATCCCCAGGGAGCACCTGTGAACAAACCAAATGAAAATAGTGGCATTCTGTCTTCCATCAGTAATGGTTTCAACAATCTTGTCAACAACATCTTTGGTTGAAGTACCAAGAATTTTAACAGTGTTTTATTTTATTTATTTATTGTGAGATATCACAACAAACAAGTCCAACTGTTTCAATAGCAGTTCCAAAGAAAACACTTTAATGTAGAAGACAAAACAAACTGTGGCCAAGAGAGTGCATCTAGTATCCTTGTACTGAATATTATTAAACAAGACTCTTAAAAATGATGAATTTCAGGACCACAGAAATTATACGCTAATTAGCTTCATAAAAGCAAGAGTGATATGACATTGTAACACATTTAAACAATATAAAAGTCACTCAATTTGTACTATAAATGTTAATTATATTTCTGATGGAATTACTTAAATCCTAGTACTTAGATTAGTCAAAGTTTTATACCTGGTGTTTTAAGAGTTGAAAATTCGTTATAGAAATTTAAAGACAATGTATTTAAAGTGATACATATGATTTATAAATAAACATTTTTGAATGTTTTGCAATACTTTTTGTTATACATATTAATGTTAACCCTATGTGCAAGTCTGAGAGGTTCAAGTCCACTTTGATCTACCGCACAATAACAAATGACCCTCATGAATCACTGAATATATATATGCAATGGTGGCAACTTGAAAGTTGGTAATATTGTTTAAGAGATTAATGCATGTCTTTAGTACTTTGTAATGGGTGAAAATAGATTTTGTCAATTTTGACTTAGGTCATAATATGGGTATACAAGAGACACGCTTCTTCTCAACGTTAAATGCTCTATTTACACACAAAATGAAAGTTACTAGTACCTTCGATTTCAGTTAAAAAAGAGACATTTCATTGGTATAAAGGTCTTTATTAAACTTATGCCCTTGTAATAACAAATTTAGGTCCCTCTTTCTATACAAAAGAGCTGTAAAAAGAGGCTGAAAGATGTTGGACACAATTTGGTGAAGACAACAGTGACCTTGGGTAGCTGGAAGGCCAAAATAAGCATTAAGTCACCTAATTCATAAAAAAAAAAACATATTTAGATTTCCAATCATTTTTATTTATATTTTTTATTTAACCAAGCATGCTACATCTCACTTCCTCCAGGCTCCTACAGCTAACATGTATATTTCCAGCTATCAAGTGAAATTATATTCTAAAAACATCAAACTGAACAATCTGGAACAAAAGCAAGAGATGAAATATGCCAGAAACAAGAAAGTAACAACTGGACAGTGTTAAAAACAAATAATAAATAATAACGGTATATGCATAAGAGGTAGTCATACCAAATTCACTATGTCATACAAAATTCACTATGCATCGTGTGTAAGTACAAACAATATACAAACTACAGTCTTCTGGTGATGTAGTGACTATGTCATTAAGCGAAGAACTGATGAAGCAGTGTGCTGATAGTTTATTATTAATCACCCAAATAATGAGAAAAGGTAAAATTATCACCACGCTCAATTAAATACCATGACATTCAACATGAGGGGAGTGGAGATACAGCTCCATTTATTGTTAATCTTGGTACCAGACTGGGGGCAACTGGCAAGTTTCTGTCCCAGGAACTATAACAGGACAGATCCTGGCACCACTGGGTGAGAGGACAGGTGGAACCCATATATATGGTGCATTTATTTATTATACAGCCTGCATTATGACAGGTCCATAGCCTCTCCCAAACCAAGTTCTCCACAGAGTGTGGTCTAGTGCTTCCTCTTTCAATTTCCAGTATCCTCTCCTTTCTTTATGGTCATCCACTAGCTGAACACATCTTCTTCCTTGACTTCCTCTCACTTCTATCATTCCTTAAGTAATGTGTTTTAGCAAGCAGTTCCTACACAAGACATGACCAATCCATTTAGCCTTCCTTCTTTTTATTGTATGTAGGAAATTCCACTCTGCCTTGACTCTAGGTAATATGTCACTATTTCTAACAAGATCAGTCCAACTGATATCCTTCCTTCTCCAGCACCACATTTCAAAGCTTTCCATGTATTTCTGATCTACTTTCTGAAGTGTCCAAGTTTCAGCACCATACAAAGCTATGCTCCAAATGTAGCACTTTATTGTTTCTTCCTTAAATTTGAAACCAATTTGCAAGTGAAAAGTTTCTTCATCTTGTTGAATGCTGCTACTGCCACAGCAATCCTGGATTTAAATTCAAATGTACATCTTGCATCATTTATTATCATGCTACCCATATACTCTAAATATTTCACATTGTCCAGTTGTTTTTGACCTATCATAATCTGCACTGGGGATGGTAGCTTCGAGATTCTCATTACCTTAGTTTTTCCACATTCATTTCCATTCCATGGTATCTTCCAATTTCAATTAGTCTATCAAATATGCCCTGTATCACCCTTTGTTCCCTAGGCAGTAGCAAAATGTCATCTGCACATTTCACAGTGAGAATTACTTGTCCTCCTATCTTGTAAGTCTCCAAACCCTTTGAGAGCTTCCTTGGTAAAGCAATCTCTCTATAAGTCGAACAGAATTGGTGACAAAGAGCATCCTTGTCTAACCTCTTTTCCAATCTTCACACTTATTTCTCTGTGTTCTAGTTGTATTTTAACACTCTGATCCACATAAAATTTGCAGATCCATCTTCTTTCGTGCCAGACAATACCAGTTCCCTTTAGGATCTGCATAATATGTTCCAATTTACATGGTAAAATGTCTTTGATCGGCAAGCACACAATTCCTCAACCATGTCCAAAGTTGTTTTGATACTATTTTCAGCATCCCAACTGCATCACTAGTTCCTTTTCCTCTTCTAAATTCAAACAGATCTTCTCCAAATACATCCTAAATTTTCCTTTCAGTGCTTCTTCTAAGTATCCTCATTACTGTTTTTGCCTTTTGTGTGATTAGGCCGACTGTGCAATGGTCACTGAATTTTGCAGCGTTTGGCTTCTCAAGAAGGCAAACATTGTAAGCTCAATAAAATCGTTGGGCCAGTCTCCAATTTAATATATTTTGTTGATCAGCTGTTTCATTAGTTTGAGACCACCTTCCCCCAACAATCTGAATACATCCCCAGGAGCATCAGCATCATTTGTAACTTTCTTAACCCTCATCTCCTGGATAGCCTTTTCCACTTTACTTTGTACAAGGGCCTTTGCCATCTACATCTATATCCTCTTCAGGTTCGACATATGATCTCAAGATATTCCTTTTTGGCATCTGTGGCTCTCTTTAGTTCTTTCCTGTCTTCCTTCATCCAATGTACTGATCATGTACTGTGTAATCCATGGCTTTCTTGCTCTCCTGTCAACTTTCACAACCAAGTCACTGGTAGTATCTAACACATATTTCTTGATATTGGTCCACTGAGCTTCCAAATTCCCATTTTCATATTTCAATGCACTGAGTTTTTCTTGTAATTTATCTTACACTTGTGTCACTGAGAATGTCACTTCTCCAAATCCCATCTTGGTTTTCCCTTTTGGAACCTTGTGATTTTCTGCAATCTAGTGCAGATCTCTGCAACCAGTACATTGTGGTCAGAGTCAGTGTCAGCTCTGAGTGGTGTCTGTGCACCCTTTATATTGTTCCTGAATTTATATTTCACAAGCATACAGTCCAAATGATGATTTGGGGGGGGGGTGACATTTTCCCACTGTGTATTTCTCAATAAGGTGCTAATTATCTGACCAAACACAACATTATGTTGTGTTTGGTCAGATAATTAGCACCATATGATGGTGATCTCTATCTCCTGGTGCTTTCCAGGTTCACATTCCTCTCTTAGGTTTTTTAAACCATGCGTTGGTGATATCATGTCCATTTCTCTCACAAAAGTCAATGAACATTTGACCTCTCCGATTTCTTCTTGTCCATATGGTCCAACAGAATTTTGAAATGACCTGTCTCCAACCACACCATTGCAATCCCCCTTTACGACAGTGTTGCCTCACCTTTTCTATCTTCTTCAGGAATTTCTAATTATATCATAAATTTCCACAACTTCATTGTCTTCACACTCTGATGTTGGCATGCACACTTACTTACCTGTTCTGTCTTTAACTTAAGGGCAATGATTCTGTCCCTTCACACCATCTCGTAACAACACTTCTCACTATGCTTTTATGCACCACTACTGTTATGACTCTTTCAGCCCTTTCACCTTCAGAAAAAATATGATATAAATCACCACTTCTTATTTCACCTAGTCCCTTCCACTGCAATGGTCTGGATGTGGTGAACAAAAAACTTAGTGCCCCTCTGCAACTGAAAGCCAATTTTCTGGTTATCTAGTGTGCTGCCCAGTCTTCAAACTGACTGAACCACACCAACTCTAATAACACTGACAACAATTATAAATCTTCTCGTTATGTAACTGTTTGTTTTCACTTTTTAGTTCATATGTCACACATTCACTAATTTTTTTAGTTTCTTATTTGCAAATACTGTACCTTCATGCAAGGTAGATCTCTGTTATTTCCTACAAGTGTCAAAACCCAATTGGGAGCCATCAAAAATGGGTTGTATTACACAATACACAATTTCGGTGTTTTAAACAACAAACAAGATCTCAAGGACACTCATGTTAAAAAAACAGGCATGTTTCTTCCAATCTTACCAATGTCTATTAAACATGGACGCAAAAAACTAAACCCCCTTTTCAACTATCTGCTTCTGCAGGCACCAAACCTCGTGCAATGATAAATGCAGAGAGCAGGGCACTGAGCTGGATATTCTCATTTGCTCCTGATGCCAAGCGGTTCTCAATGTCAGCCATTTTAACAATCAATCCCACAATAACAGGTGAAGGGAGTTCAACTGGAAAAATGAAATGACAAAATTACACTGAAATCAGTACTGTACACAATCACAGATATCCACACCATGATTGAACACAACACAGCCAGTAGGACTGTTATGCAAAAACATTACAATTAAGAAATAAATGTTTCACCCCCCCTCCCCAGGGCTCATTTGTCAGACATGTCTAACTGCACATACTTACCTATACTCTGGTTTGTCAAAATGGTTCTGACACAACTTCAACTTCAAATTTGGTGTGAATTTCTGTTGCTATAAATATGTGTCAGCCACTAGTAGCTAAATGAATGAATTACTCTCACCTTTGATAGCTCTAATAGAGCAAGCTGTTTTTTATACTAAAACATGCATGTTTGTCAACTGCTACTAATTTTCTGTAGACATGGAAAAAAAACTTCAGATAGCTGGCTGGCATGCAATAGAGTTAATTCAGACAATTCAATATAATCACCTAACAGGAATAAATGGGTAATATAACAAAGAAACAAGCTATGTATTCCCATAAGAATAAATACACACATGATATTATCTTAATAGATTCACATTAGCTTTTAAACAATTCCATTATTATAACATATCACAAAACTTGGCCAGCAAACTCAAATATTCTAGCATGTAAATAAACAAAGACTGAACTGAAATTGTCAATGTCAATATGAGAAAGCAGACATAAAAGAAATTCATAATTGATATCACCAATTAAAAAGTTACAAGAAGAATTTCTTACTTCTATGAATATAAAGATGGACTTCTGTCAAGATATCTTGAAGGGCAAGCCCTTTGGCAGTTTTTAGATCTTGGATTTCTGGCCTTAGTTAAGAAAAACATGCAGCAAGATATGACAAAACAGATGAGTTATGACAGTGATCAACTACAGACTGGGTGGACCAGATCTGATTAATGGTACAGCAGGGCACTCCTCTCCTTACAAAGTCTAAATTGATTTGGGAACCCACCTAGTCTCCTAGACAACCAGTAAATGGCAATTCCTTCAACACTAGAGCAGTCAGGGCATTGCAAATAGCACCAAAAACTAGAATGCAAAGAATTTCATACTTACAACCCCCTGTATACTTCCACCATACAGTCCTTTAGCATGTCAGTAACTCTACCATTCATCTTACTCTGAAGAGTAATGGTAAAAAAGCAAAAGATAGAACTGTCCTTCTGCCTAAGAACCACACTGGAATTAAAGAGTGGTGACGGTTTCACAGTCTAACTCCTTTACCCTTTGTATGCAATAGACTGATGCTAGGTGATCACCAAAGCTAGTCTGAACATGGCAGTGAAGGGAAAAATATGGCCCCTTCCAGAAACAGAATTCCATTCACTCTGCCAGTAACTAATCACATGTGATTACTGTAGCACTGTTAAGCAGTAAAAGTAACATGAATCTTGAACTAAATTATATTGATGCTTCATTCAAACAAATTAATGTGCATAGATCTTTTGTGTACCTCCAATGATGAGCTGACTGTCTATGGCCATGTTTCTTAACCAGTGTGCCACAACGTGTGTTTTAAGTGCATAATAACAGTGTGATCTTCAGTCACCCACTCGCTCTAAAACATCTACAAGCCTGTAGAGTCCTTTTCTGGTTAAACTGTTTCCGTATCATTTTATACAGTGACCAGAAACTAATGCCTCCACATTTTAATGGTTAACTGCATGATACATAATAAGCCAAAATGTTTCACAATGAAATTGCATCCAACAACTACCCTGTGAGTAAAACACTCAAAAAGTCAGAAAATGTGGCAATGTCTTGATATAAAGCATCTTGCTGAGTTTATACATATATCATATGACAAATACAACTGATTAATGTGTAAAAAAAAAGCACCAAGTTAAAGAACATACACAAAACTATTATTTATATGTCTAGCACCAAAATAATATGACCAGTGAACTAATGCAATAAAGGATACTTTTATATGCAGATGAAAAGTCTTCATTAAGCAACCATTTCACAATATTGGAAATATCATTTTTCAAAGGATGGCCAACACATGTATAGACATTATCCTCTGTGACCTCTTTGTATGCCATTGATGTGCTCTGCAAGATGTTCAGTGCTTTCCTCATGTCTCCTTGTGCAAGTGTTAGCAGTGCATTCTTACCATCTTTTGTTACAGTTACACTACAAAAGTCATACACACAAATTATTAAGACAAGCTTATATACCATTTTCATAGTACAACTATCAATATCACAACCATCATTTGAAGGGAGACCGATGAGAGTTTAAAAGAAAATGCATACCCAGGCACTGAGAGTAAACAATAATACGCCAAAGAAACAAATCTTGGTACACACGTGGCCATCTCTCTGAATACATTTAGAAGTAATCCTTATTGTTGTCAACCGCTATATTGAAATTACAGATAATTGCATAACTGTCATTTAACTAACATTATATAAATTGGTACCATAACTGTGAGTTGACAAGGACAGTAGGAACTTACCATATCAATACATAACTTAACCTTTTGGTGCTGGAATTATTTTTTAAATTTTAGCACATTCTGTATATAAAATGTGAATAATACAGGAACCAAATATGTTAGAATTATGAAACAAACTGCATTTTGAAGAGAAAAAAATGGAGAGTATACACCATGTTTAACATATTCAGTACCTATATTTGTTGAATAAATATATAAAATGCAACTTTAGAGGTTAGCGGTGTGGTACGACCACTATAGTTGACATTAGGCATCAAAAGGTTAATATATTTGTGGCAAAACAACACACTGACCTTACAGAAATGCAGCAACAAGAGAAACAGCAGGCAATGAAGAAAATGCGTGTCAGCTACTCCTGCTTATTTTTTTACACAAGTGATGTACAAATTTATGCTTAATTAGCTTATGTATAGCAGAATGAAATATCTGAAGCAGCATTATCATACAACAAATGAAGCTACCTACTAACAGTCACAGGTGAGTGTGTGCAGTGCATTACATACATATCATCTTTGTCACTATCTTGTCCTTCCCTGTGGATGATACCAGTTACACAAAAAGTTAAAAAACTGATGGGTATTTTTAGACAACAAAAATGGTTAATCTTTTGCTGCAGAACAACTTATTATATAAAAAATGAATAATTATTACTTTAAACCATTTCTTCATGAATACAACTCTAACCAAAACATGTGCAGACGATTCTGTGCCTTATTTTTAAAGTTCCACCTTTCATAACAGGGATCTGCACAACTGTTCTAGACATAGTGATGGCTTTATATAGTAAAACCAATCAGACGCACCAATGTCTCAAATTTATTTTAGAATAACTCTACATGTTTCGGATGGTCTTTCCATCCATCATCAGGAGTTCACGACTGTACATACAGCAACAGGCATATGTCAAACTGAAAATCCAGAGATGGGTAAAATTACTAGTGAATGTGTATATATGTTGTAGACCGTGCATGGGCCTGTGAACGTCAAATACTGATGGCTGTAATGAAGTCAAGCCAGCCAATAACTATTGATTACATTGTCACACTATAAATGTTTTCAAAGAAACACTAACTTTTCTTGTTGTATAACATATTCCAATCTTGGCATGATCTGCTCAGTTGTAAGTGGTGCAAATCGGAACCTTGTGCATCGTGACTGCAGGGCAGGGATTATTTTACTCAAATAGTTGCAAATAATGCAAAACCTTACATTCTCTGTAAACTTTTCTACAACTGAAACAGATTTCACACAAAAAACACATAAAAAATTTCAATTAATAGCATAAGAAATCAAACATGGTATAAGTGCTGAACTTAACCTTTCATAACACACAACCCTCTAAAAACATGCATACCCATTTCTGCAGTGAAGGAGGAGGAGGAGGAGGACTGTGTATAGGCATCATAAGTTAATGAGGATTTTTGGACCTAACTACCACTTAAGAAACATACAGTCTGCTTTTTTTTATCACTGTCCTCAGCAGTGCAGCTGTCACTGGATATCCCAGCAGATGCAGAATTTCTACATGATGAAGCTGCCAAACTTGGTGTAGCAATGAAAGAAACTTAGAAATTCAAAAAGGGAAGTGGTTCACAACAAGGATTAAACTTGGCTTAAAACATCAAGGTTTCTAGACCAAGGTGTATACTATAAGGGGCATACACAGGATGTGTTCCTGAGACAGAAGGTGAGTGTGTGACAGACAGGTATGACCAATTCTGGTAGGGCTACCACAACCTCATTACAATAGGAAAAAGACATCCAAAGAAGCACCAACTTTCTGATGTCTTAAAGTACGTAGCTCCAGATATCATCCCTGTCCCTGTGTCACATCACCAAAACAGGCTCACATAGGATGATTCTGAAGACTCAAATTAAAACCAAAGGTAAGACTTAATAGAATACATATACTTGATTTTAAGCTTTCGCCGTGTCCTGTATGTAATATGTTTTCTTTTGGGTAATTCCCCGGTGTCACAATGCTAATAGCCGAAGTTTCGGAACCCTCTATCAGTTCCATCTTCATAGGCAGGTAGATGAAGTATGACAAGGGATGGGATGTGTGGTGTATTTATACCTGACAGGGTTCTGGCAGGCTGGTGGAGAAGCCAATGGAAGGTGAGTGACCGGGAGTGGGCGGGTAGGTGCATAACAGGTTGTGTAAGGAGCAGGTATATAAGTGCGAGTGCGGGTGGGATCACTGTGGTGTAATCGGCGGATGCCTCCTCTCCCTGAGTTTGTGCAGCAGCGGCTTCCAGGATCTGCTGAGCTTGAAACCCCCATCTCTGTTGATGTTATCAGGATGCATCTCTATTTCGATGGCTTCTCTGATGAGACGATCCATGTAGCCAGTTTTTGAGGAGAGGAGTTTAGTATCCTGTAATCTGACGATGTGGTCATGATTGAAACTATGTTCGGCAACCGCTGATTTATCGGGTTGAACCAGTCTCATGTGTCTTTCGTGTTCTTTAATGTGGAGCTGGATGGACCTACCGCTCTGTCCAATGTACACCTTGCCACATTCACAAGGGATCCTGTATATGCCTGGTGTTCTTAATCCTGATGCATCTTTGGTTGGTGGCATGTAGCTTGATATTTTCCTGGGTGGTATGGCGACGCTTTTGATATTGTATTTGGCCAACATTCTACTGAGTCTGCCGTATGTAGTTTGGGTGTAGGGTAAGTAGGCTGTAGATGTAGGTTTATCTTCAGTCTTGTTGGTCCGTGTGGCTGGTTTCATGGCTCGTTGTATCTGCTGATGGCTGATATGAAGGGAGTATATGTACAGAGCAAGCTTGTAGAAAACTGTATTTTGCGATAATAATGAAGATCTATTTCCCCCAGTTTATGGGAGGTCACAGCCTGAAGATGGCCTAATGAAAAAGCCGAAACATGTCGCTGTTATGATTTATTATCTCTTAATTGTATTTACATAAAGAAGTTGTGTTAGACTGTAAAATTATATATATTATATTCATTATTGAACACAACTCAGATGCCTCACCTGAAAATCAAAGATAAGACATGACCTCCAAGGGGCACTCCTGACAGCATTATCTGCCTCATTGCCACTGCTACTCTCATGACATGATATTCAGGGTAGCATTCTATTACAACTTTTTTAGTTGCTTTACAGGGGATAACTAGCTCAACAGTAAAAACGGAATTGTAGGGATGCAATTGATAAGTAAAGGCCTGTTCCACTATAACACAAGCACGCCCTGTCGATCCATTTATCAGATACCCATTTGTGAAAACGAATTTGTGCCCTGGTTACTGTGATTGAATTTCTCAGCAGGGTGTACAGAAAGTATGTGAACACATACACACATTAGGAGAGTCATATGGGTATCCCACTGGGCTCCAACTGTGTCCCAGAGACATACTGTGACAAAATTAAGGGTGTGGCAGTATAAACTGCATCTAAGAGCTCCCTGCACAGGATGCTTTGTATCACTTCAAACCCTCCATTCTCCCTTCCCATCTTCCATTCCATAGCTTTGATTGACCTAAATCCTTTCCTTCCAACATTCCTACATTATCAACCCACTTCCACTTTCCAATCACTATGACATCCACCTGAACCAAATTCTGTTACTCTCAAGAAGGAGGTAGCATGTTTCCCATCCTACATGGTGTAAAAACCCAGAAGACCATCACCTGCGCAACATCCACTTTTGAAAATTTAAAACATAATAAACAAAGACATGGTCAGTCCATAGTGGATGCTACTTTGATGATGTGGAAGGCACTCAGCAGGAACAACCGGACTCAATGGAAGCTGCTCGGAGAGAGCTATACAAATATTTCAAGATTTCCACATCCCTTACTGGATGTTATTATGAAATGGTCAGTGAATGGTTCAACTGCAAATAAATTTTTAATATCTTTATGACCAGTAGAATTCTAGACATGTGGTGAATATGAATTCAGTTCTTGGAAATACAGAAAATATCAATAACACCATATATGTTGCCATTCTGCTGTGGAAACAATACTCCCCAACCACTGATAATGTTAGAGAGCACTCAATACATGAAAAATATGTAAAAATAAGGAGTGTTTCATTGCAGGGTAAATGTGAGAAACAGTCTCCCTCAGACACAAGTCTGAAGTGCAATGTAGCATATTTACAGGAGGAGCCTCATTTTTAGAAATAAGGGTGCCAGAACTCCAACATAACAAAGCAGTGGAGGCAATATTTTTTATTTTTTAACCCAAAATAAGTGCTTGAAACATTGTTATTTTTAATTGGGAAAGTTACTAGCATGGTTGTACCTTGACTCTACACTGTATCAATTTCAAGGCTAGTATTCATTCACTTTTAGATATTTTACAATTTTCATTTCTTGAGTCAAATAAGTATGCACTGCTAACAAAGCAACTATACAAAAGGCCTTGTTTATGGGCATAAAAATTGCAAATAAATAACATACTCATTTAGATTTGTCAAAATCCAACTTATTATGCACATGCAATGAATTCACATTCTGTTGCAACAAAGAAATTAGTTACATAAAAGCTTTGCTGAGCCACACACACACACACACACACACACACACCCATATATATAGAACAGAATACAAATATGCTCTCAAATCAAATTCTTATCACAGAAGTAACTTACTTCGCCTCAAAGCATTCTGAGCATCATTAGTCATGGCATCTGCTTCGTCAAGAATGATGAGTTTAAATCCAGTGTTGAAGATTGTTCTGGTGCTTGCAAAACTTAAAATCTGACCACGAACAATACCAATTCCACGGTCATCAGATGCATTTAACTCCAACACCTGAAAAAGTGCAGGTAGATGTTCAATAGTAAGCACTACAGGACACATGAAAAGTAATAAACACAAATAAAAATTCACATGAATTCAAAAGCATTAATGTGAAGAAGGTGGCTAAGCTGTAATCATTACTAAGTTATTTTTACACAAGACATCCCCTTTGTGTATTGCTCTAATACATAAAAGAGTGGTATCATATAGCCTAACACAACTTTATTAAATGTTCATGTAATATACCACTCTATTATTACTTAGTTAATACTTCAACATGTTACATCAACTGCGAAATTTATTGACTACTGCAATGAACTAATATTAACCCTTAGCCGCCAAACGACATATATATGTTGTGCAGTGAGCCCTTTAAATAGTCAAACGGGCACTAAAATGGCTGGGGGGGGATTTAATTCCGGCGTCAAAGGGTTAAACAATGCAATATGTACATGCAGGAAAGGAAGTAATCTTTGCTGATCTGGAACTGAATGTATTAACCTTTTGAGATTTTCTATCAATGTGTGTCCAACATTCACAAACTAACATTCCTGTCTACTACCACGATAAGCCTAGCAATTTTATAATTACAATAAAATTAAACTGGATGTGCCAAGGTACCATACATAAAAATGAACTGACCTCCAATTATTGGTAATTACAAGAACTGGAAATCATCAGTTTTAAAAATATACACACCATTGAATTAATCTGCTTTGGTAAATACAACTGTTTGGCACAAGCCAGTATGGTGCTTGTCTTCCCAGTTCCTGGTGGTCCATAAAACAATAAATGAGGCAGCTGGTCTTCCTTTATGAATTTGTTAACTGAGGACAAAGAAAGAACATTTAAGATATACTGAAATTTCCCAGTTTTAATATATCAAATCAAAGGTGACTAATGTCAACTTTACCTCACACAACTTCCTTAACAATTACTACAGAAATCAGGAACACTTTCAGGGAATTTTAATATTGTCCATACAGTTCATGATGCATAAATTCAGTTTATCAAACCAACCTTACATGCACTGAAATGTGAACACAGCAGTTATACCATCTCCTACACGTTGTGGCACTTCTTGAGTAGCATCTTCAGGGGGGAGTCCTCATATCAGTTAAGGTTGTGTCCGTTGAATTTGTCCGTAATGTGGGGCAGAGTCACTCACTAGAACACCCATTAAAATTTGATTAAAAACACAAATAATACCACATTATAGTGTTAATTAACTATGCTGTGGTATTCCATGCATTCTCAATCAAATGTCAATATGTGTGCTAGTGTCTGTGAATCACACTAATGACCAATGTGAAAGACACAGCTTCAACTGATATTAGGACTCCCTGATGATGGCACTCAAGAAATGCCAAAACATGTAGGGGACTGTGTATCTATTGTGTTCACATATCAATACGTGTAAGGTTGGTTTGATAAACTGAACTGTTCAGGAAATATTTAGAATATCAGAATTATGGAGAAACAGAAATTATGGAATTTGAACTACAATGTGGTGTGTCACAAAAATATTTTCTAAAGTGTTTTGAAATATTTTTTTCAACACATGTTGTAGAATCTTGAACACATCTTTCACACCCTGGTGGATGTTACTCAGGTTGTTCCTGTATGTTAGTTCTTCCTGACTATCCTTACCTAAGCCACCGTTTGTTCACAACTGGGCTGGAGATAATTCCCAAAACGATTTTGTGGTCAAATATGTACCTTAAAATAGGCCATGATCACTTGCCCCTGAAGCTTCCGAATTCATCCTTTACAATAATCCTGTCATAATTATCTGTTTAATGCTACCTAACATTAAAGACTTTCAAACTATGCAAAGAGCCAGGGCAGTGAAATTGGTACACTGACTAGGCTGCAGGCTGAACATCTGAGAAATCACTGTTTCATTCCAAGCTGAGTAAAGAAATTTATCTTACCTCCACAGCACCCAGACAGGCTTTGGGGCTCAGGGTACCAGGGGTTTCTTTCAGCAGGGTAAGTGGCCAGGGGGTGAGGTTGAACACTCAACCCCACCTAGTGCCAAAGACAAGAATAAGTGCAGCTATACCTCCACTCCCCCATTTACTGCTGGAATTTTTCATTATGCAAGTGACTTCAAGCTGTACAACCAAAAATCTTGGTGTGGAGAAACATGATTAAATGACCCGAGTCCACCTGCCCGTGTGTGAAAAGTAATTGGATCAGCAGCAGAGAATATCAACCACTTACTTAACACATCAAAAAGTAACAGAGAAAAATGTCAGGTAAAACATAAAGAAATACAGTGCATCCACCAATGAAGATGAATGCAGCTGTCACTTCCTGCATACTGGTAGTGACAACACGGCTCTGTGTGCAATGTGCTTTTAACTGCCACTAAAATTAATCACACATTGACAATATGTGTCTTACAATGTGTTAAGACTTGGTTATTGTTCTGTGCATTGGTAAAAGCAAGTGCAGATAAAACACCTCACACAAATGTGTCTGACATCATGTTCACTACTTGTTATTGCAGTGTAGATATGGTTTGATACACCATCAAATAGGAGTGCACAAATTCCAGGCACCTGGTTGCCCAGGCAACAGTTATGTGGCAATGTGTAATATTTTCAGCATAATTTTTTTATTAGGTAGAAATATGTGTGTCATTTTCCAAGCATCGAGCAGGAAGCGCCAGACAAGAGGCTCATAGGACACTCCATAATTGTGGTTCATCACCATGGAACTTACTTCATGCAACCCTTATGCCAACTATAATTTTGAGGTGGCTTCTAGATTTCTGGAAAACTTGTAGACACCTGATGTTGAACAGTGTGTGTGTGTGTGTGTGTGTGTGCGCGTGCTTCTGTTAGAACATATGTGAAATGTTCTGCTAGAAAATGTCACAGAAAAGTAATAAACTTCCAAGTGTCACCATTCTAAGCACAATAAGAATCTGTGAACTTCAAATAAAGTCACATCTACTGATACATGTCTGGATAAGAAAACTGTCAAAAAATGCTATGTGCTTACTAAAGAAAAACTGATCACAACAGGAGTTAGACAGAATAGACATGACACAAACCACTGAAATGCCTTGCACAAGAGAATGATACCTTCACTTTGTTAGCATACAAAGTGACAAGCCTGCTTCAGTTTGTGACATGGTAAAAGTAAACATCATTATATAATGGCATAAATAAACTGCACTAATATATACAGTAAAAGTTTACTTCTAAGACCCATCTGTTTACAATTCTTCATTCACTAACCAATCCAAATACCATTATTAATTTCAAAAAAGGCAACAAACATAATATTCACATGTGAACACACAAATGTGATCATAATATACCCCTCCATTTCTGAACTTATTTCACACAGCATTTTATACACTTCTCACCATATCAGATCACAGACAATGTAGTCCACAGCCAGCCTACATAACAAAACTGAAAAAACAATCAATAAGGTGTTTACTGCATTTATTACTAATGTATATCCATGCGTTTTGTACAGGTCTAAGACAAGCTTTGGATTTGAATGTGCAAATCTAGGTCAGGGTTTAAGGTAGATTTGGGTTTTGTGTGTACACAGACCAATGTCAAGCTTTGAGGTTGCCCCTTTTTTATCTACACATTTATTTCCACAATGTTGTTATAATTCTGCATACATCATCCCATGCACAAGGTTATGTGTTCATTTCTTCCATACTGGTTCATACAGCGACACTGTCAGTATCCGTACCACAGAGTGTCGAAGGTATGAAAATGATATTTGGGTAACAGTGCTGGCAAGGGGCAACCGAAGTTCTCCATGAAAAACCCGTCTCAGTGCCACTTTGTTCATCATAAATGTGGACAAAGCGCCACACGGACAGGTTTCTCTCCGAATATCTCTGGATATCGTGCAAGATGTATCCCAAAAGCTGGGTTTCTCTCCACTACCAAAGTGAATACGTGTGTATCCACAGCCATTATGCGATGAAGTTGATGTCGACTTCTGAAATACAACTCCGGACCGAACACCCCATTACCTCTCAAATAAATTTACATAGCACTAAATAACACAATCTCACTTTTCACAGCAACCTTACGCCACTTCCATCGTAGGTTTTCTCTGTTTAGAATCTCCTCAACCACCAATGTACAGTGAAATCACACTGCACGATCGTACGATTTTAAGTTGTTCATGCGGAAAATGTAATGAATACAACTGTAATACATACTTGTAGCAATTATATCTTCATGGGAAATTAAGTCATCAAGCTTAGATGGACGGTATTTCTCAACCCTGAAATCACACACGCAATAGATACATGAGACATAACCTCATCTACCGACAGGTTTATAAGGAACCAAGATGTCTTAGGACTGCATAACATACCAAGGTAAATTAGGCCCTTTGGCAGCCGTGACCTTCGACATATTTTCGAACTATGATAGCCTATAACTTCACTACCAGCCTCTGCGAAACTTAACGCATAATTCCCTTCACAATCAACCTTGCGCGTCTATGTAGAATCTCCTACGAAAACGCGCCAAAATGTTGAAAAATGTGGTAGGTAATACTCTATGATCACGAATAGATGGCAGTACAATCTTTCTTACCCATCCTATATCAGTGAGTTTCACATCTCCACCCGAACAAACATAATTTTTGTACCCTCTTAATCATGTTATTCCCAGATTGCGAGAAATGAAACAGAAGTAACACGTCTCTCAGTTCCGCATCAATTACCTCTAGTTTTCGTTTCTCACCTCACTTCAACTTCGCGTTGCAAACGCACTAACTTCCGCGCATTATTGCAATTACTCTTCACGCAATACCGCTAAGTTTTAATCGAGGTTGTTGGAAAAAGTAATGTGCTATAATGTGCCAACATGGGGTCTCTACACAAAATAACTTCCACTTCATTATTCATCATTCCACCTCCTCGGACATGAAAATACCTGCGATAGCATGGGAGGTGACCCCCTAACATGCTCTAAGAGGCATAGCTCTAACTTTTCTTTCTTTGGCGTTCGATCGGGTAAGTACACAACGGCACGCCCCGGCAGTTCACCCCTGGAAAGAGGGCCAGTACCGTTGTACAGCAGGCTGCGGGCCCTAACGCCGGTCTAGACAGGTGCATAAAATCTCGCCTCCAAAAGGGTTCAAACCCCAAACCTTCCAGTCCATATCGAATTGCTATACCGACTATGCTGTCTTGGCCCCATTGTCATATATGGAAATTTTAAATTACACCAGATGTGATTCATCTTGTATAAGCACATGCTTTGGGGTTCTCACAAAGTGGCAACTATGAGGACTGCTGCATTCTGGGATGTCATGCCATGTGGTCTGGCCACTTCTAACACACCACATAGTGTGACATGCCAGAAGGCAGCAATCTTCATCCCACAAGACCCATCACGACTCAAATAACTGTACAGTAAAACAAACAAATCCATTTAACAGATTAATTCTACAAACTGTATGGTACCATTCCCTTCAGCAAATATCCTACACTCTTATAACAGATCTATTAAAGTATAATTTTGTTTCTTTACATGTTTCAGCTTTATGAAATAATGTACACTGACTGTGTCTGAGAACCAGTTGAGAATTCGGGAACATTGGAGGAATTAACAGGATGAAGAACACTACTTAAGGAGGATCTTCATACCATTCACCCTATACAGTATACTATTATTGGTGCTGACAGATGAAGGAGGGCCAGAAGACTGGAACATGGAACTTGTAGATAAAGAATTAAAAATTTCAGTGTTGAAAACTGTAGCAAAAACTCACATGGGAGACCAAGACATAGATGGGATGGTAATATTAAAGTGACTCCTAAGGACATATGGTATGAAGCTGTGGACTGGACTGGTTTAGGATAAGGCCCAGTCACTGGCTCTTGTGAACAGTCATGAACCTTGGAGATCTGAAAAGGTGGCCCAGCAAATACCAGCTTCTCAATGACACTGCACGATGAAATGGAAGCGAAAAAGTGTTCCTTGTCTTTAATTATGAACCACACTATGAGGATATAAGTGGTATGGAGATAAAGTTCCATGCCTTCCTAGCCCCATCACTAGATACAGATGCGTGGACAACTTCATGCCAAGGCCATTTGATGTCTGGGGAAAGAACCCCTGCTACCCATGGACTGGGGGGTGAAAATCATAAACCTGATATGATCATGGTTCTACAGCTACAAAGCAAAAGTCAGTACCTCCAACAGAAGCTAGTGCCATTACTACTGAGCTCCACTGTTTGTCAGATAAAAAAAAGAGTCACACCAAATACAAGGCTCGTGTTACTGCCATACACAACTGCCATATTTCAATGATGGTGGTGAATGACAAAGAAAGTAAATCTTTCATGTCATTCCACTAGTCATAGGGTACAGACAGTAGAACAATTTTCCCCATGGAATCCGTCTTTATTCATTTAGGAAGATCACAATTGGAAGCTTTAAAGCATACAATTTTTCACACAAATAAGTTACAATTTTCTTGTAGTTTAGAACCATTCATACACAAAATCAGAATCTATAACTTACATGTACAGAAATCCCCTGTCCAACGCAGAGGTTAGAGGGTGGGAGGGAAGTGGAGCGTTGGGCAGAAACCATGTTTTGCAGGAGTACATGAATGCAGATGCATCCCCCCTTCCTCAGTTGCTTAAAATACACACATGTTGAGACATCAAACACTTACACAGTGCTTGGGTAGCTGCAGCCACCAGCTTCCATTGCAGTTTCAGTTTTTTAAAAAGTGAAAAGGTAAATCAGTCCCTTCACAGGCCCGAGGTGCCCAGAGGTTTCCAGGAAGTTAAGGTTCCCAGATTACGTGAAAATGGCCCAGGATGGTGGTTGTCAGCCTTATGCACCAGCCCCTTTTATCCCCAGGAAATACTCCTGGTATTCATTTCTGTTAGAGGCTCAGTCAACCCAGGGCCATAGTGCAATTGGAAGGATTATGTCAATGAAAAATTCCAATGACACCATCTGGAATCGAACCAGCAACCTTCCGATTTGTAGCACAGCACCTTAATCACTGTGCTACCGTGGTCCTCCTTCAATTTTTTAGCATTCTGGAATTTTTTTTTCCCCACATACTTAATTATATTTAACTGTACACAATCAAAACCACACTGCATAAAATCACATTGTGTGAAGGGTTATTGCTTTTCAAACTGGAACTCACATATATAAAACTTATTACATTGCCAAAAATATTATATAAATGATAATATAAACATGACAATACAGGATACTCCAGATGCTATGTAGCTTTAGCAGATTAGTCACTCATTCAAATGCCTTGTGCTCTGAAAAAAATAACATAACAATTTAAATATATTAATGCGAGGCTGTGAAACACAGTTCATATGTTGAGGGAAGCACACAAACTACAAGAGCTCCAAAACAAAGCACCCACGAATATATTTAGATGTAAGAGGAATGATACAAGGGACAATTTAGGAAAACTGGAAGTGAGGAAATTCTCGAGTTATAAGGCTTCCTACTAAAGCTAGGGTAATAAAATCATGGGGTTATTTCAGGCTGGATATGTAACTGAAATACAAAATACATATCAAATTTAGGCGGTGCATCCATTAAAAAACAGACACTTGCAAGACAAAGCAGAAAATGGTAGGATAACAATGAGAGAGGCTTTAGGGAAATAAACTGTAAGGATGGAAAGTATATGTAATTCATGTACCCCCATGCATAATGGCAACCCATGGCATTATTCAGGTTTCACTACCGAACAATTAATAAAGGTTACTTATAACATTTGTCACTTACACAGAACTAAAACTATTCACTCGATATTCTTACTATTTTCCCAGCACAGTGCAACTTTATACCCTGTGAGGTTAAATTCTGGGATTCTGGCAATCCTGTCATCCAGAAAGAGAACCAGGTTTTCCACTTTCCATAAAAACACCTTACTGTAACCCAAGGCAACTTACTTTTAGAATGTACAACAAAAGCATAAGAACAGTCTAAAAAATTCCCTACATCAACCAACAAATGCAATCAAAGACAATAAAAAACAAATCATAAAATACAATTCATGACAAGTACCAAACCTAAATGAAATGAATTTCAATGTATGATTTGATTATATTACACTTTATTGAGTGCATTCATTGGTTGATATAGAGAATGTAACAATATGAATGGAATCAGTAACCAAAAAAAGTGTAAAAAATATTCTTTGATTGCAGTTTTATGGCAAAAACTAATGAAACACTGGCTCTAGGAACGTGAAATAAGTATAAAAATGGGGCCAAGGCATATATAAAAATTTAAGAATATGATCTCCTTGGATATGACACCATGTAGCATGGTAGAAATTTGCTGTTTTCAAGTTCATCTTCTTTGACAATGAAAGCAGCATGTTCCCCACAGTGCTAGTAAATTTCTATCAGATTACATGGTGTCACATCCCAGAAAGTACTATCCTTCACAGTCACTGCTATGACAATCTCAAATCATATCAAAAGTAAAATCACACACACACATAAAAACTGTATATAAACCACAGTATTCACTATATACGTTTTTCATATGCATATTTAAATGATAAGAATATAACACACCAGTGCAAACAATGAGGTTATTCAAACTACTAAGGAAAGGAAAACAGGAATGGCCTTTGACAGTGGGCAACAACTGAGACCTGAAAGAGAATTTTTAAATAAATAATCTAAGGTGTGATTTCAGCAATTCAGCTTGCCTGCCTGTAATGCCCACTCTCTCAATCTAAATAATAAACATACATGCAATTTCTCATCTTGAAAGTTAGAATCAAAACCTGTGCATGCCTCTGGAGACACTGAACCTGAAAGAATTCAGAGTGGGAGGTTAACAGGAGCTGGAACAACAGAAAGTTCCAGGTACTAATTCTAGAGTAAGAACGAGTATATGAGCCATGATGCACAGCTAATTATAAAAGAATACAGACTATAAATGAATACAGAGAAGATGGACTCTATCAGGATTGCTAAGAGTGTACATTGTGATTGATCTATATATCTACTTAACTACCTAGTGTACTGGCTTTAACACTCCATGGAAGTAGTAATATAATATAATGAATGAGAATCTAGGTGAGAGCAACTCATTTCCTGTACAGCTTGGGATGTGTCCCAAAGGGGTTATGCAAGCATTAAGGGTGAAAAAACCCACATCTGCTGGATTTCCATCTGTACCTTCTTGGGGAAACTTCTACCCATGTACAATGATAAACCAAACTGACCTCTTGTATATTGCTTTTAGAATTCGTCCACTTTCCTTATAACGAGCTTCATTTAAGTGTGATGTAGCATGCCACTTCTTACGGACAGCAGCCCAGTGGATCAAGTGGTTATGCAGCAGAACTTCTCGGGTTGAATTAGCTTTAACATCCTGCAGACAAATAATTCCCCATTTACAAATGCAGAAATCCAAACAGCCTCAGGTAAGCCTGCACATTGCAATGCCCAACATCATTTGATATATTTATATTGTGGATCGCCTATACATGTACATGCCATGTTAACAATGGGTGTCCAAGGAGCTCAGACTTTTTCATACATTTTGGTTAGTCATTATCTCATTACACACATGTGCATGAATCCACACACATACACGCCATAAATGCATATGTTAGTCCAGTGACAATACTTTTTTATGTGCTCCCAAGTTCATGAAAATTAAGTACATTTACATATAAAATCAACCACTTCTGCTAAAATATTTTAAACCCCATTCTTGATTGCAAGCCAAAGGTTCATAACCATAGACATGCACTTAATATTGATAGAAGAATGTTGCACATAATTTTATATTACGTTAATAAGAACGGTACTCCTCAATAATCAGTGCAGTCAATTTTATTTAACTACTTATAACAATTTCAACACACTACACTGCTTAGTAAATGCAAATGGGCTAAAAATAAGTTTTGGAATATCTGCTGCATGTTATATTTGGAGCACTTAGGTTTCAAAACTATTCATTTATAACTGCAATAAAAGTCCAAAACAGTACGCAAAATTGGGAAGAGCTCATTAAGAAAAAAGTGTTCTCCAATGCAGTACCCTTTGTCACTTACATGTCATTATTTGCAGAGCCATAACAATGGCAATGAATTTAACTTCATCTCTGAAGACAGTCATTTGAACTCACTTGATCAGAACCACAATCATCTTTAGGTTGAAGTAAAGGAGATGGCACCCGTAATCTCCTCTTTGAATCTTCAGGAAGAGGAACAGGCGGTGGCATTTTGTACGTATCTCTTACAACTTCTGAATCAGAATCTGCTCCTTCAACTCCACTGGATGCATCTTCAGGTGGAGGTGGAGTTGGAGTACGCAATCTGTAACAATTACCTATAACAATAATCTTGACAATCATGGTGGTTACAAGAACAATGGAAATCATTATTTGTGTCACGGCATTTGGAAATGAAAGCACAACACCATCAATACAGAAAGCTGCAGCGACAGATACTTGTTAGTGTGGAGATTCTTGGCCCATCTCTTAACTGACAAACTTCAACTGATATGAATACTTAACACAAGACTGCACACATGCCAAGCAATGAACCAGATCAGAGGGAAACACAACACCAGCATTACTTCCATTTCATTGCAATTCTTTACCAATCACATAGAGACCCAGAGTAAAAATATACAACTATAAGAATTGGAAGGTTATTAGCATCATAAGTAAATTAATTTAAATGTTTACGAGTGCTTATACCAAGAATAGTGTCAAATGAAACAAACCTGAAACAGAAATGAACATGTTTAATGTATAAAGAAATGTTGGTCTGAATAACAACATGAAAAATGGTGTAATTATGAAAGTCAGCATGGATTATTATTTCTTAAAAGAAATGTTGCACTGAGAGTATAACGGAAATGGATTATATTCATTATCTAGTAAGCAAGCTTGTGAATATAACTTGTGGTAAGAACAATTAGGTAACAGAGGTTAAAGAGAAGTTACATTGTGTACATTTCTAAGAATGGTATGAGATAGCACAACTCAACGAATGAGGTAACTGGCTACAGACTAGATGGTAATACAGGTTTTCAGATACAGGCATTCCATATTTTCAGCCACTTAAGCCATCAACAGACACAAAGAGACTAACAATTAGCACAGCAAAACCCATAGCTATGTATGCATGTGCCATCAAATTTTCACCTGCTTTACATTGGGATATACTGTACTCACTTTGGTGTGAGGTTGGTATTACGAGGCTGATTGGCCATCCATGCCCTGCAAATTGGATAAAGTGGTGTGTCTTCTCTGAACTGGGCTAAATCCACACTTCGGTCAAATAACTTCATAACATAAGTGTGGTGAAATGCAGCATCATTTATGGCTTCCCTGCGACGCCGCTTCCTCTGTGGACGCATACTCCTCACTGCTTGCTGTGGTGGAACAACCACAGGTTCTCTGCAAACAGAATATAAATACATTTCTCAATAATTAAATGTGCGTATTATGCACTCGTTGGCACAACCATCATTGCATCATTAGTTTCTAATTATCTTAAGGCATTTTTTCAACTTTTTTCCTTGTCACCCACTATCTGTGTTCTTACCAGAAGTGTAACATGAATAAGTGTAAACTGACTGATTGTGTCTTTCTGCACAAGTACCTAACATTTGACTTCAAAATCACTCATAAAGCATGCAGTACTGTTATTATAGAAGATCTACATTACATTGGTTGGCAAACTTCATATTGGTCTGTATCAATCCTATATCATGTGAATCAATTCTACAGGTTTCTAAGGTTACATATTACATATTCTATACTACTGAATTTCTGGACTTTGTTCACCACATAGTACTTGAAGTAATCCTCAGAATATTTTACATAAAGGTCCATTCAAACTTAATCCTTTTTCTGAAAAATTACGAGGGTCAGTCACATGCAAACCTTAAATATTGTAATATAGTGCACCCTTGTACGGGCACAGAGGCTCTGTACAGGCCGTACGGCCCAGAGGGGTAGTAGAGGTATAGCTCTACTCTTTCTTGACAATGGCACTAGAGGTGGGTGAGGGGTCAGCATCATGTTCCAGCCGCTCTTTACCCCCGGGAAAGACCCGGTACCCATTGTACAGGAGGCTGGGTGGGCCCCAGGGCCAGTCTGGACAGGTACATAAAATCTCGTCCCACTGGGATTCGATCCTCATACTGTCCATCCCGTAGCCAGACACTATACCGACTATGCTACCCGGCCCACAAATATTGTAATATAATTGTGCGTTAATTTTTAAGGTTTTCAGTTGACACTCCCTCGTACATTGTAAAAAAATTGGTACAGAACACATAAGATCTGCAACTTTTATGTACACATTTTAAAATATAATTTAGTGTATAATGAACATCAAATAAGCAAAAGAATTTCAGTTTATACAACAGAGCACCTGCAGTGTGACTGTACATGTACTACAGACATTAAGAAAAGCATAAGATATAAAAATAAAATAAAAGTTGGAAAATATGTGTACTTAAAATTAGAGTACATTTTCAGATGTCACACATTTAATCAGACTTTTGTTGACAGCTGTGAATAAACAATGACACTCAGTAAACTTTTAAACTTATTAATTACATAGTCCTTTCTTCCTTGGTTGATAAAGTGTCTCTGAACAGCATGACCAGAAGTACAGACTAAAGTTGAAAACACCATTCAGCTCAGAGATCAGAAAACTTGAAATCTAGTTTCAATGAAAATTAGTGAGAAAGAGATGAAATACTCACGATTTAATAGGCAGTGGTTTCTTAATAGCCATTTGTTGGTTGAACAGATCTGACTGTAATGGATCATCATGGCTTGACAATGAAGAATCATCACTTTGATCCAGAAGTTCTTGCAATGCACCTTTTAAACGGTCACGGGCATTTGTCACATCACCACCACCACCTGCAAGAACAATAAAATTTGTGTCACATCCTAAACAGTGCACCTTGTCTTGGTTACTTGCTAACTTCTCAATATGGTTCAATTCTGTCGCAATAATGAACAAATTGACATAGGTTGTTTTGTTGTGAGTACATGAGTTTATCCTTCCACTCATTGTACCAAAGCACTGTACATATCGATTACCAGACTTGAAGTGAACATAGGTCTGACAGCCTGACAGTCTCATGACTGCTGTGCCTGGCCTTGATTCCCACTGAATGATGCCCTGAATTGTTTCAGCATATTATTCACTGGCTGCCACACTTGACCTAACATGAAATCTGCATCCCCACTGAAGCTGTTGGAATGTAACTGAATATCTACAGTTTCTTTCAGAATCTGCTCTGTACACATAGCTGTTCCTGCATCTAGTCTGATCCTATTAATGCAGCTGTGTTTATGACAGCCACATCACCTCTACAGAGGTATGTGGGTGTCTGTGTGTTGTTTACACACAGGCTTATGAGAACAGATTAAGCTAGTCCATTTTAACCACTCAGCACACATAAAACAGCAGGCTGATATGGCAGACTGGAAGGGAATATGAAATGCCCATCATTTATAAGATTGTGAGATCTCAGGTTCTCACAGCAGTGTTGGGTAAGGTTAAAGTCTTCTGGGATGTTAAAAAGTGTTGATGAGTACAAGGATACTATTTTTCTATTACAGTTGGGTATTTTAAAATGGTTAGCTTGTACCAGAGTCAATGGCTTTAGCCATATCTAGGAAAACTGCATCTGTTAAGCCTTTCCTCATCAAACTCTCTGTTGATTATTTCGCCTTGGGGTTATGCTTGTTCAGCTCTGGTAAAAAACAAAGCCAAGTGTTTCAGTTAATTGAACCACTACACCTTGATATAACATCCAATAAAAACACATTTGTATTGAAATACAGCATTATGTTACTAAAACCGATTCATCACCGTTTATCTCCAGTAAATAGGCCACTAAGGGAAATAATCTGTGTCCCTCTTATCAGTGGGCATGGGTTATCATCATAGGTCAGACTGCAATCCTAACATTTCTGCTCAGGAAGTGTGAACATAAAGGGTAAATAACATTAGTATAATGCCAATGTATGGCCTGTCTCTTTCGACAGATATAACCAGTGGCTACATACTAAACTGTTACAAGGCAACTAAGTAAAGATGCCCATTACTTTCTAAAAGTCTGTGACATCTGTTGAGTCCCTGTGCTAGACTTCCTTCACATTAACAACCAAGGTACAGTCTGTGGATGTGTATGAGCATGTGTTCTCCCGCAAACATATTTAAAGGGATACCTGCACTATAATCACTCCCATCTTCTTTGTAAACTTTAGGCTTCCAAAAAACCAAAACTGAATATAATGGTACCTCATTAGTTAACCAGATTTTTACTCAGCTGTTCCGAGGTAACTGTCATTGATACAACATAACTACTGCTTTAGATGAAGACATTATGTTCCTTCAAAACATCAATATATATTGATACTCAGTGTCACGACCCAATACAACACAATCTGCCGGCAAATGATAATTTAAACAGTCTGACAAGCATTTTTACAAGGTTCTGGCAGTGGTATATCACATCATTAGCTTCATGGACTCTGTCTTCTCCTCCTCCTTCTTCTTCTTCCTAACAGAAATAACAAAAATATAAAGCAAATACAGCAGTGTGTTTAGGGGACAATATCGGACACTGTTCAGAGCCTCACGAAATAAGACGTACTCAACTGGGCCAGACAAGGCCAAGCTGCTCTCAAATTCTTCGCCCAGAAGAGCAGAGTAGCTATGCCTATTAGGAACCAAATGCATAGGTCGCATTATATAGCCTGAAGAAAGGGACTGCTCCTGTCTCTTGAAACGTGGTATTTTGTTTACTACTGATCGTTCATCACTTTCACTAACAAAAACACTAGATGCCTGACACAGTCCATGGAGCTAATAATCTTGAAACTTTGATAAACTTTTATGCGGTCTATTTAATAAGGAATGAAATTAAATTACATTCCGACTCCTGCAATGTACTACCTGTATGTGCAATAAATTAACATGAAGGCCATGCGGTGTGCAACACTAGAAAAATCTTCACCCATCCTGTTTTCTTAATATTAATATTTCTAATGAAATCCAGGCAAAATATAGTTTTGAATACTTTTACCAGTTAAAGTGTGCCAGACATGATATAATACTTTCTGTATGAAGGTGACAGACGCAGGGCTGGTGTAGGAAACATCCAGCCATACGTGGAACTGGAAGTTCATAGTTCACTTTCTCGACAGCCCCTCAAAGGAATCAGATGAATCCAATATACACCCTCATTCAAATGCATTTTAATATTCCTGTGACAAGATCTGGAGTTGTATACTTTCTTCAGGATGCCCGGCAAAAATTCTGTGAGTGTTTCTTGCATCTCCCATAATTACTACATGCCTCATCAATCTCGACACTCTTTGATTTTATATTCTATAACAATGTCTGGTGAAAAGAACAAATTATGAAGCTCCTCACTGTACAGCCTTCTTCCATCTCTTATTACTATAGCCTAGGTCCCGTTATTCTCCTTAGCACCATGTTCTCAAATTCCTTAATCTGTTCAATAGAATATAATTTTAAATGCTATCAAAAGAGCACAAGTACTTGATTTATTGAATTATATAAAAAAGGTACTGCAGTCAACAATACAAATATACTTAGGTCTTCATGCCACGTGCCCGATAATGTTGTCCGATTAAAAAAAAGTATTTGTCAACAGATTTTCATGAAAATCCCAATATAGAATTTCACAAAAACGCTTCCAGTGGGAGCCGCGCTGATGCATGCGGACAAACAAACCCGCACACATGACGAAGCCAATAAACACACTTCGCCACTTATGCGAAAGCGCCTAAAACCCCCAGAATATGTCGATTTCAACTACGGAACAATGATTCGGTATTTAGAAAATGTATGTCTTATCTGAAATTTAAAATTATGAATAAACCTAAGTAGTGCATTTAAAAAAACAGGCATGCAGTGAAAATGAATATAATCAAAACTGTGACAGTCAACAACGCAAAGATTGCATGATGATTCGGTAATTAATAGCAAAACACATCACGGTTTTTATGTAACTCAACAATGTAACTGTGTGCCCTTGATGGAATTTAAAATTATATTCTATTGAATAAAATATGCCACAGGTAAAATGAATAAAATCAATATTCCATCCGTGTGCTTCCATACGTGGCAGGAAGTTTCACTGTTACTTAAAATAATGCATGTCTACGAGAATATATGCTTAATTCTGTACACTTCGGCGTTGAGATGTTTTGACACGAAAAGACAAAAGGTTCTGAATTATGTGGTAGCAAATATTCCTACACTTTCACACAACCAGTTTCTTTGAAAATGCACTTTAATGTCTGGCTGCCAACCTTGCACATGTGAACTCTGAATAGGCTACACCAACAAAGAACCGGTACACTTACTTTATATCTCAACTCTGACGTTCTCCGAAAGATAAATTTTCGCGATTTAATTATGTTTCGAATTAAAACTGCAATTTGGGTATTTAATTTTACACTGGAATCTACTAGCTAAGTTTGCACAATCTAATCATCTGCGTTATTAGCAGAGTTCTTGTTACACATAACCGTGTATAAATATCAACTTCAGAAATAAGCACGTTTGATATGCATCCTCTAGCGTCAATTCGAATCATCAGCATACCAGAACTAAAAATTAGCAATCACACAAATGATATTCGTTACTAGATTTAGGCCTAAGATTTAGATTTGAAACATTCTTGATTATGTGCACCCATGCATCAACGACAAGCAATCTTTCATTTGCTCCAGTGCCAGTTCTAAAAACTCTAAACCTTGTCCAAGCTGCAAGCCATATAACAATTTACAGGCCTATTTATAAAAACAACTGTCTGCGATATTCGTGATATTTGCTATGTTTGCGCAGACCGACGACGCGGTACTTCCAGTGTCTAGGTAGTGCTGATGTGGTTTATCGTTACTGTTCTGTAATGGCATGTTTCTGACATTTCCTTAAGCTGTTTTAACGTAACATCGATCAGTCACATTACACTCAGAACACTCAGAACCTATCGTGAACTTTGTTCTAATAGACAGTAGACCTATACTATAATAGTTTTAAATCATGCGTTTCTGTTTTTCACCACTAAACACTCATATCTATGGTTTAAAATTTAAAACAGTCTCATTTTATAAAGTTACGACCGACTTAAACTGTCTTTTTTGGATTCTTGACGCTTAAAGATGGGACTAATTGGTCGCCCCGAAACGCCGGTAAGAAATTGCCACTACTCGCCGCGTAATAACCCAGAAGAGCGCAGCTCTCATTCTTGTATGTTGTGGAGTCTAGCCTTAATATACAGATGGGAAGGAAAACATGCTACACGGAGGAAAATTTGTTTCCATCACTGCGCAAGCGCTAAAAGATAACCACCACCCTGAATAAGCACGTATTATTACGGCTTCGGCTGTGTTGACGTTTAAAACTCGCTTATAATTAAACCGCATTCGATAGTCCTACAGTCTATGAAAGAAATTAAGACCCCCCGTTAACGTTCATATTCTTCGACATAATGTTGTACTGCTGAATAAACTGGCGCTGCTCACCGCCAAGTACGACCTCCTTATTTGTTGCTGTTTGATACGCTATGGCCGGCATGTTCCAAATCATCTCACGGCACAAAACAATTAACCACTGTCGGTCAGTAATCCTATGCCATACGAGAGCCTGTAACAGAAGGCCAACAGAAACATAAGAAAGTGTCTAAAGATGAAACCAGCGGTTTGGAAAAACCAGGGCGCAGTGCAATTATATATATATATAAGCGGTGTTGTATTAGAAGGTGAACAGTGCTTACTGACTTCCCGCGCAGTTGTCAATGGGCATTATGCTATTTAAATTTTGTGAATACACTGTGTCAGTCTATCACAACGGCATATTTCGGTCTAATTCCATGCCGAAGAAGGACGCATGTTGACGTTTCTCTTGTGTTGTGTTACGCAGTCGTGTGTATGGGGAGGAATCGCGATGGCCCAAAGCCCCGCCGAGGAATGCCAAAAATGTCTCAAGCAATGCAATGTATACAACGTTCACTCTGAATCTGATGGAGACAAAGATGCAATGAAACAAAAGGTATCTCAAGTTGCGAAATGGGCATAAATTATTATTACCATGTAGAGGAACATGTTTGTCCGGGTAGGCAAGAATGTGTCTGACAGGTTCCCTATTAGGAATAGTTTGAAACAAGGAGACGCTCTATCACCAATGCTTTTTAACTTTGCTTTAGAGTACGCCATTAGGAGGGTTCAGGTA
>Ga0131853_10000721_pt1 | contig 59524 bp, 56 predicted proteins | sample TergutLab28metaG_FD_92764 | JGI IMG/M metagenome (GOLD analysis project Ga0131853, IMG submission 92764) | Labiotermes labralis P1 segment gut microbial communities from Petit-Saut dam, French Guiana - Lab288 P1 (version 2) (version 2) | ecosystem: Host-associated > Arthropoda: Insects >...
ATTTCCCTCTGAACGTATTTCGCAGATCATGTCTCTGCTTAATAATCGTCCCAGAAAATCGCTTGGTTTTAAAACTCCTGCTGAACTGTTGCTCTTGACTTGACAATTCACCGTCCCCGCGAAGCCCGATTTTGGCTTCGTGGGGTGGAGTTCGACCAAAAATGTTCCGAAAAATCTATTGTCGACACACCCTAGGAAGCTGTGACGCCCGGGGCCCCCGCGAAGCCCGGGTTTGGCTTCGTGGGTTGGACTGAACGAACCCGTAGTGGTTCGCAAGGATGCTGTGTGCCGGTGGCACACGTTTAGCATCCGAAGCGCCAGCGTAGGCGGAATAGCTGACGACGCAATGCGGCAAAAAGCCAAAAAAGCTCGAAGCCGCTTGTTGTTGGGCAGGCTCTTAATCCTCGTAATCGTGCGCGGCTTCGACAAGCATCTCCTTGAATACCTTTTTGTCGAATTTGCAATCAATTTCGATCTCAAAATCCTCAAGCTCGTCGTACTCAAGAGAGTAGCTTACAGAAAACGCCGCCGACAAGTCGGACTCAAAAAATACTTCGCCCTCGACCGCCCAAATGTCGTCATTCTTGTCGATGCTTATCACTACTACTTCGCTTATTACCTGTGACATTTCATTCCTCCGGGATTTCGTTAATCTAGAACCTGTGTACAATACCGCTCAACGCCGTCTGAAAGGTCAAACTCCACCCCGGGCGTCGCTCCTTCCTAGATTGGCGAAAAATTGCCACTTCCAGCCGACATTTCGGGTATTGAACACAGGTTCTTAGTTATCCTATGTATATGTTTAGTCCCATGCTTTGTTACAACGGGATGCCCCTTATCAGAAGCACGGCCGTCTCGATATGCGGCGTCTGAGGAAACATATCAGCCGCGATAACCCTCTTGATAGTGTACAGGCCGTCGGCGCACAAGCCTTTAAGGTCGCGCGCGAGTGTGGCCGGGTCGCAGGAGACATATATAACACGCTCCGGCCCTAAGCTTCTCAGAGCGGCGATTACGGCAGGGTCGCAGCCCTTGCGCGGTGGGTCAAGTATTACAACGTCCGTGCTCGTCGTACTCAGGAAGCCGCTCAAGACATCTTCGGTCTTGCCTGCGGCAAAATCGGCGTTGGTGATACCGTTCAGCTTCGCGTTAGTTCGCGCGTCTTCCACGGCGGATTCGGATGACTCTATCCCAATAACTCCGGCGGCGCGGCGCGCGGCTATCAGCGATATCGCGCCGATTCCGCAGTACGCGTCGATCAGAGTCTTAGACGCGGTGAGTTCGGCCATCTCCAGAACCTTTTCATAGAGAAGCTCGGTAGCAGCGGTATTGACCTGGAAAAAAGACGGAGCGGATATCGCGAATGTTGTGCCGCACAACACTTCCCGTATATATGGATCGCCCCACAGGATATTTGTCTGCGAACCCATTATGACATTTGTCCGCTCCTGATTGACATTGATACATATCGAACATACTCCGTCTTTGTTTATCAGCGCAGGAAGCAGCCTGTCCACATGCGGAAACGCGGATCCGTTGGCTACGATAACCACCATTACATCGCCCGTGGCAAATGCTGTTCTTACCATAATATGCCGGATAAGCCCAGTGTGCGAAGCCTCATCGTAAGTCTGTATGCCGGTCGAGTTAATATAGCTCTCTATGGATCGCAGGATAGTCGACACGCCCGGATGCGCAATATGACAGTCCCGAACCGGCACAAACCTGTGCGAATGCGCGGCGTAAAGCCCGGCCGCGGCCTGGCCGCCGTGATCCTTCTTCACGGGAAACACCGACTTGTTGCGGTAGCGATACGGATTCCCGGCGGCAATGACTTCATCCACCTTCACGCCGGAAAACCCGCCGATGCGCCTCAGGCTGTCCTGAGCCCTGACCTCCTTGGCGGCAATCTGCGCGTCATAGCTGATGTGCTGGAGGCTGCATCCGCCGCATTTTTCATACACCAGACAGGGCGGATCTTCTCGGAACGGCGATCTCCGGTCAATATTCTGGATTGCGCCGTAAGCGTGGCTACGCTCTGTTTTTACGATTTTAACCGTTAAAACGTCTCCCGGCGCCGCACCTTTTATAAAGATGGGGATGTCCTTGTGCTTTCCCACGCCAAGGCCCTCACTTGTCAAGCCGCTTATCTCTAATTTTTCGCATATCTGATTCTTAGTCACCATGTCCCTCTAGAACGTCGTCCGACGTACATTCCTTCCGAATATTTTGCTGTAACCGGCCCACGCGCTCTGTGGGTTGCCTGCTTGCAAAGCTTCCTCAAACATCGTTATTTTCGCGTCCGCGTTGTCGGCGGTATAGAGTATGAACGCTTCAATGGTCTGCGGAAGCTTTGGCGACCCATACTCGAACTCCCCGTGATGCGACAGCACACAATGCTTGAGCAGCGCGGCAAGCCTCGGCGGGAACCCGGGTATTTCGGCGGCGGCCTTTGTAATGAGCTCCGAGCCTATAACGATATGTCCCAGTAATTGGCCGTCGTCTGTATAGTCGTTGCTCGGAAACGGCGACAACTCGTAGACTTTCGCGATATCGTGCAATATCGCGCCGGCGATTAATATGTCGCGGTTGACATACTTGTAGCGCGGCGACAAAAATTCGCAAATACCCACCACCGAAAGCGTGTGCTCCAGCAGTCCGCCCATATAGCTGTGATGATTGGCCTTCGCGGCGGAGTGCGTCTGCACTGCCTCCTTGATATATTCGTCCCGAACGATAATAATCTCCAGCAGCTCACGTATGTGCGGATTCGACACGGACGCGATAACATCGGTCAGTTGACTGTACAGCGAGGCTATATCCTTGTCGGTGCAAGGTATATAGTCCATAGGCTGATACTCGCCCTCCTGGCTTTTGCGTATCTTCGTGACTTTTAGCTGCAGATCATTCTGGAAAGACGTGACTAATCCGTCGATCTTGATAAAATCATTCTCCTCGAACGACTGGATATCATTTGTCATATCCCATACTTTCGCGTCGATCATTCCCGTCTTGTCTACGAGCTTGAGCGAAAGGTACGCCTTGCCCGACTTCGACCTAAGGCTTTGCCGCGACTTGCAAAGATAGTGTTCTATAATGCGGTCGTCTTCTTTAAAATCTTCGATATATTTCATGTTTACCCCTCAAAATTTTCTGTGGAGTCCATTATACAAAAATTGTCTTCATGATTCAAGCATGAGTTGTATATGTTTCCATAACATTATGTAAAAACGCAGGGTTTGAGCCTCGGTCACTATGTTATACAAGCGCGCTATTTTAATATACATAACAATATTGTATAATAAATACAGTGTTTCGTCAAATTATGACAAATTACGCCATATTCCGATGATTTATGGTGCTAATCTTGTATAATATGATTGACGGCTTGGCACAATAATTGACAAGAGGTGACATATGTACATTGTATCTAACAATCTATCCGAAATACTAAAGCAAATTAGACACGAACGCGGCCTAAGCCTTAGAGATTTCAGCGAAATGTTGGGCATAAGCCACGCATATCTCAACAAGCTGGAAAAAGGACGAGACGTCCGAACCGGCAAGCCCATCACCCCAACCATTGAAACCCTTGTTAAAATTTCCGAAGGCTTGAAAATTCCAACCAAGAAGTTCATGAACATATGCGGATATTTCGAGAATAACCTGTCGGCACGCGAACCATATCACGGTGACAACATTAACATAGACACCGAGATCAGCGCGATTATCGCGCAAATAACATCCGATATGACCGTAACGGTCGGTGAAACTCAAATAAGCAAAGACGCCAAGGAAAGCTTGCGCGAGGAGCTCCGCCAAGTGCTCATGAAAATCCGCAAAAACTACGACATAGAAGGATAGCGGCCTGCCGCATAGTTTTTTACTTAGAACCTGTTTACCAGTTTTTTGCCGTTCCAGCATGATATGGCGCCGCGTACCTGTAGAGTACGCAAGGGAATTGACGAAGAATGACGGAAAACCGGGGTCGGCTTCGTGGGGTGGAGTCTGGCCGCCAAGACAAGGGCGAAAAGATGGCAAACAGGTTTTTAGGTCACAGATCACAAATAAACGCCATGCACATTATGGAAAGAAAGCTCCATAATTGCACGGCTTTTTCAAATTATTCATCATCAGGATTAAGAACCTGTATTCAGTACGCCGGAACGCTGTCTTGGCGGCTGAACTCCACCCCACAAAGCCAAAATCGGGCTTTGCGGGGACCCCGGGCGTCGCTTCCTCCGCCTACGCTGGCGCTTCGGATGCTAAACGTGTGCCACAGGCACACAGCATCCTAGATTGGCGTAAAATCAGGCTCGCCAATCCAACATTCCGGGTACTGAATACAGGTTCTAACAGGCGGCTCAGCTTTACCACCGGTCGGCCGGGCGCCTACCTCTGCTCAGCGACGTTGTTTTAACAAGGTTCTTAGGATGGAAATTGCTTTGCCTCCTCGGCGGCTTCTTCAAAGTGGCTATGGAGAACATGGGCGTCGATCCTAGCAAGAAGGTCTGTTACCTGTGAAGACCATTTGTACTCGCGCAACTGCGACATGGCTTCGCTTACCACATCGGAATCATAGTTTTCGCACGCCGTTGTTATGGTTTGCAGTTTGTCGCGCAAAAGCTCCAGATCGTCCTCGACATATTCGTCCGATTCGGGTTCGTCGGGCTGCAGCTCCGCCACTATGCTTTTAAGAATGGCAAGGAAGCTGGGAGTGTGCCTGGCCATGCTTTCGGTGTCGCCGGATCTGGCGGCGCTCTCAAGCTCGGCCGCAAACTCGGACAGCTTTGAACGGTCGATATTTGCCGCGGCGCTCTTCATGGCGTGGACATTGATGGTGTAGCTTCGGATGTCGTCGGCTGTGTAGGCTTCGCGGCGTGTATGGATATCCTCCAGTATTCCGACGACCCGCTTTGAATCCCTTATAAATGACTCGACCAGCGGCTTAGGAAGATCGGCTGCTTGATCGCGCGCGATAGGTCTGTGCTCGGCAGGCTTTGCGGCGGCGCTCTGATCTCCGGCTTGCTGCTTTGCAAGCGCGGCGTCACGCCGTGCCGCTGCCAGGACTTCGGGCGTCTGCTTGTCGCGTATAAGCCGGCTCAGGTACGAATTTAAGTAGCGTACATCTATCGGTTTCGATATAAAGCCGTCGAAGCCGCTCTGCATAAACACATCCGCCTGACCGATGATCGCGTTTGCCGTAAGAGCCACAATAGGATGCGTGTAGCCCATCCCGCGGATACGCTTCACCGTCTCTATCCCGTCCATATCCGGCATCATGTGATCCATGAATACAATGTCGTAAACATTGCCTTCCTGGATCTTATCAATGGCCGCAAATCCACTCTCGCACGTTTCAATAGTCAATCCGTAGGGCTTCATTAGATGCTTGGCTACGTACAGGTTCGTATCCACGTCGTCTACCACAAGCACCTTGCCGTAAGGCATATATTCACGTTCCAAATCCGCCACCTTCTTTATCGAGCGCTGACCTGTTTCAAGATTCTGCAGACTTCCGGCAAGAGCGGCGCCAAGCACTGTTTCGCCGCACCTCTTGGAAGGTATGCGAATATAGAACTTGGTGCCTGCCCCGACCACACTGGTTACCTCTATCCCGGCGTTCATCAGCTTGGCCAGATTATAGACTATGCTCATACCCAGGCCCGTACCCTCCACGCGTCGGTTGGCGGCCTCGTTAAATCGTGCATAGTCTTCGTGCAGCGCGTTCAACTGCTCCTGGGTCATACCCTGGCCCGAGTCGCTGACGCAAATCGCCAGCACCACGTCGTCGGCCTTGCCGCTTTGCGGCGGCTCCACCCAGAAGGACAGCTCCACCAGCCCTTTTTCCGTATACTTGAACGCATTGGACAGAATGTTGTTGATTATCTGGCGGATACGTATCTCGTCGCCTATCATTTCGGCCGGGAGATTCTCGTCCACATGTATTCTAAACTCTATCTGCTTGCTGCCCAGGTACAGGATGTTAAGCTGCACGGTGTCGTTGATAAGGCTGCTGACCGCGTACATCTCACTGATAATATCCATCTTACCGGCCTCTATCTTCGACATGTCCAGGATATCGTTAATGAGTCGCAGAAGAGTGTTGGCTGAATTGTAGATTTTGGCGAATGACTCCTCGACATGCGGGGACAGCTTTGAGTCGCGCAGTTGTATCTCCGAAATACCTATAATGGCATTCATGGGAGTACGTATTTCGTGGCTCATGCGCGCCAGGAACTTGGTCTTGGCCTCGTTGTTCTCTTCGGCTATTTCCAGACGGCGCATTTCCTCAAGCATCGCTTTTATAACCCGCTGATCGAACAGATACGCGGCTACCACGTATTCCCCGTTGTACATAAGGCGCACAAACGTGACGATTACGGGAATAATGCCGCCCTCGGGCTTTTCAAGCTCCCACTCGAACTGGCTGTAGCCCTCGGAAATGGCTTCGTTGAACGACGCGCTAACTCTTACCATTTCCTGCATATCCAGATATTTGTCTCTGATAAATATTTCGCCGAATTTCCCTATGCACTCACCCTTTGTTGAAAGACCCAGCAAGTTCAGCGTCTCCATATTGCAATCAATTGCCACAAAATGATTGTTCAACAAATAACACGCCAACGGCGTGGCGTCAAGCATAAGCTTTGAACGCTCGTCGGCTTCGCGCATCATCGCCAGGCTCTCCTTGAGCTCCCGAAGGTCTCGGCTATACACGGCCACTCTGCTGCTTTCATCGTGACCAAGGCGTACAAAGGTCGTGTCACATGGGATAAGGGTGCCGTCCTGCCGTTGGTACGTCCACTCGCAGTGAGCGAAACCTTTGAGGAAAGCTTCTTCAAAGAGTTTTTTCAAGGCGCCGTACGATTCTTCGCCGTTCGGCTGTGTTTCAGGGGAAAGATTCCATGCGTTCTCTTCGTATTCCAAAATGGTATCAAGATCAAATCGGCTCAGTATCTCGTAGTTGCAGTGAAGCAGGTTCAAATCCTGCGTCCAGAACTCTACACCGATAGGCGCGTTATTAAGCAGCAGCTGGGCTCGCTCATTAGCCTCGCGTTCACGCTCGGCGCTGGCCCGCAGCTCGCTAACGTCGCGCATGTATACCAGCAGGGCGAAGCTGTCTTCGTATTCGATGCGCACAATTGCGATTTCACAAGGCATCGGACGCCCCAGGATAGTGTTGTGCATCCACTCGAATTCAGCCCTGCCTTCGTCCGCCGCTTTCATGAAATAGTACAGCGCAAGCTCGTTGGACGGCGTACCGCATGGCTGTAGCACCGGCGAAAGCTTGTCATAACGCGTCAGATAGTCATATTTGGAGCTAAGCCCGAACATATTCAGACATTGCTCGTTGCAGTCGATGTTGTTGAAGTTTTCGTCAAAGAAGCCTATACCAAGCGGTGAAGCCTCGAACATAAGCCTTATGCGCTCGTTGGCCGCTTCCATCTTGGCCATGGCCTTCTTTAAATCACGCATATCGCGGCTGTAGGTAACTACAATCGGCTCGGTATTGTAATTCATGCGTACGGCGGTTACATCGAACGGAATAACCTCGCCGTCCAGCCTCCGGCCCACAAATTCAAAGTTCGAGAAGCCGTTCGTAATCGCCTCCTTCGTCTTCTTTGTCCAAAATTCCCATGACGAAGTTCCGCATGGCTGCTTTATCGGCATTAGCCGGCGGCGTATCTCGAGGAATTCCTCCGTACCGGACAGACCAAATATTTTTACGCCTGTCTGGTTGGTGTATATGCAGTTGAAGTCCTTGTCAAAGTATTCAATAAGCAGCGGAGTATGGTCGAACATAAGCTGTACGCGCACACCGGTCTCGCGCTCGCGCTCCTGCGACGCGCGAAGCTCGCGAAGATCGCGGCTGTACGTCACCACCATCGTCTCGCCCTGGCTCACCACACGCACGCATATGACCTCGCTCGGTATCAGCTCGCCGTTAACGCTTTTATGCACAAAGTCGAATCGGCAGCGGCCATCCTTCATCGCAAGCCTGAGCTGAGTCATCCAGACTTCCGACGACTTCGCCCCGCAAGGCTGATACTCGGGCATCAGATTCATAAATTTTTCGTAAAATTCTTCCACGCTTGACAGACCAAAGGTGCTAAGCCCTTCCCTATTGGTGTACACACAGTTGCACTCGCTATCCCAAAATTCTATTAACAGCGGCGTCGCGTCAAACATCAACTGCACGCGCACATTAGCCGCGCGTTCCTTGGCCTGCGATTCCCTCAGTTCGCGCAAATCCCTCATGTAGGCCACCAGCGCAAACCCGCCCGAATACTCTGTGCGCACCAACGTGACTTCGCATGGGATAGTCTCACCGGATACGCCGCACTGCGTCCACTCAAACAGCGCCATACCGTCTTCAGCGGCATAGCTCAAATTTTGAAGCATTTTTATCATTGAAGGCGTACCGCACGGCTGGAGCGGCGGAGCAAGCTCGTAGAAACGCTCCAGGTATTCGGCTTTGTCCGCTACGCCGGATATCCTCACACACTCCTGATTGCAGTCGATGATGTTGAAGTTTTCGTCCCAAAAGTTGATTGCCAGCGGAGCCGCATCCATCATAAGCTTAGTACGCTGTGTGGCCTCGTGCACTTTCTCGGCGGCGCTGTGCAAGTCCCGCACGTCCCGTCCATATGTCACAACTACCGGTCGCCCCTGAATCATCATACGAACGGCGGATATTTCCAGCGGAAGCGATTCTCCGTTGTTCGGATTAATCATCACAAAGTCGAATTTATGGCTTCCGTCCTTAAACACTTTTCGCAACTGATTGTTCCAATATTCCAGCGAAGACAGGCCATCGGGCTGCGCGTTTGAGAAAACTTCGGTAACGCGCCTGTCATACTCATCCTTGTCGCGAAAATCCATCATCTTTAATGCCTCTCGGCTGACGCCGGTACAGCGAAGATCCTCGTCCCAGCACTCAATTAACAACGGGGCCGTGTCATAAATAAGCTGTATGCGAAGATTGGCCTCGCGCTCCTTTTCAAGCGCTATTCTGTATTCGCGCATGTCGCGGCCATATGTCACTATCGCGGGCCTGCCCTGCGCCGTAACCCCCACGGCAGTGATCTCCATCGGTACGATCTCACCGGTATCCGGTATCTTCGCCGCAAATTCAAACTTGCGGAAGCCTTCGTCCATGGCCGTACGCAAATGCTTTTTCAAGTACTTCAAGGTTGGTGTGCCGCAAGGCTGGTACTTGGGCATGACCTCGCTAAAACGCCGGAAATATTCCTCCCGGCTCTGCATACCGAACATCCTGACGCCCGCCATGTTGACATATGTGCAGCTTAAACCGCTGTCCCAGTACCCCACAAGAAGCGGTGCGTCGTCGGAAATGATCCGCGCGCGTTCGCCAAGTTCCCGTTCCCTTGCCATCGAGTCGTGCAGTACGCGAACATCCATCGCGTATGAAATGCATACGTAATCGCCGCCCATTCGGCAGCGCACAACCCATACCTCCGACGGAACAGGCGTACCGTCCGGCATTTGGTGCATCCAAAAAAACCTGACGCAGCCGTCAGAGAATCCTTGCGCAATATATTCTTTCGCCCTTTCGTCGGATAGTCTGCCGCACGGCTGGAGTTTTGGAGAAAAGTCGGAAATCCTATCAATGTATTCCTGCCTACTGGAAAGGCCGTAGCGTCGCACGGCCTCTTCGTTGCAGTCTATGATCTCAAGTTTACGGTTCCAGAAGTCTATAGCAAGCGGCGAGTGCTCGAACATCAGCTTCAGTCTTTCATCGGCTTCGCCTGACGCGCGTTCCGCCTGCTTTCGGCAAACGGCATCCCTGGCCCGCAAAAGTATCACCGGCGAATCGCCGGGCATACACGTCAAATCCACTTCAAAACAGAGCGTCCCGTTAGTTTCGTCGTCTACACATAGCTCGAAGCTTACCTTTCCGTCCTCCATCGCCTTGCAAAACATCTCTTGAAACATCTCAAACGAATAAATGCCGCAAGGCTGGAAGGGCGGCAGGCGCTCAAAAAAACGCTCGGCAAGCTCATCCTTGCCGTGGAAGTTAAACTTTTCGCACGCGGCTGAGTTGGCGGCCAGTACCCTTAGCTCAGAGTCAAAACAGACGCAGGCCTCGGCGAATGTCTCGAACAGCATCTGCGGAAGCCGCAGCGGATCCAGCCCCAGCACGTCATAGAACACATTATTAAAGCTCAAGTTCGAGCTCAAGTTCGAGTTCAAAGGAATCCCCACCGTTTTCCCAGGCTCTTCTAATTTCCGCAAACTTATCCCCAAGCTCGGGTAAGACTCTGCCTATTTCCGGGTCAAAGTAAGTTCCTACCTCCATCATCATGATTTCCATGGCCTCTTCGTCCGAAAGAGCGGATTTTCCCGGACGGCTCATGATAAGGTTGTCATAAAAGTCCACAACCGCCATCATACGCCCCTGGATGGGTATGTCCATACCCTTGAGTCCATAGGGATAGCCCGTTCCATCCCACTTTTCGTGGTGATACGCGGCGAAGTATTTTGCGTTCTCCAGCAGCTTATTGCCCCCTGTGCGGGCTATCATCGTCTCGATAATTATCTCGCCCTTTACGGCATGAGTACGCATTACCTCAAACTCGGCGGGTTCAAACTTGTCGGTTTTTTTGAGAATTTCGTCAGGTATGCTTATTTTCCCTATGTCGTGGAGCATTGCCGCGCTCTCTATCGTTTTGTCGTCCAACTGCTTCATTTCGTCAACGTAGATGTCGCTGTCAATCATGGCTTGCTTGAGAGCCTTCATAAACCTGGTGGTGCGCCAGATATGCCCGCCGCTCTTCTCGTCGCGGCTTTCCACAAGGTCGGCAAGTACGAACATCATGTTGTAATGCATGTTCTCCGCCTGCGCCGTGCGTTCGCGTATTATCGCGTCGACCTCCAGATGCACCCTTACGCGGTTAAGAAGCACAGGGCCGGAAAACGGCTTTGATATGAAGTCCACAATGCCCATCTCCAGGCCTCTGACCTCGACCTTGGAGTCGCGAAGGCTTGTCAGAAATATAATCGGGATATCCTTGAGCCCCTCGCTGTTCTTCATCCGCTCGAGTATTTCAAATCCGTTCATTACAGGCATCTCGATGTCCAAAAGAATCAAGTCGGGCCGAAATTTTTCCAAAAGCGAAAACAATCTCTCCCCTGTCGACACAGTCATAACCTTGAACTGCTTCTCCAAAACCTGCTTGGCCATTGCTAGGTTTGTGTCGCTGTCATCAACGACAAATATCATCTTCTTAATTCCCTGCAACACTGCTCGCACGCTCCCATTCATCTATGCCTATCTATAGCCGCGGGTTTTTCCCGCTCAATAACATCTCTAAAATAAATTTACCTATCATTATATACTGTCGGCTCGACTTTGTAAAGTCGTAATGTTAAATGTTCATGACAGTCTGATTTTAGTGAAATTGCTGACTGACTCTGAGGAATATTTCGTTGACAACCCATTTAATCTGCATCATAATTGTGGAAAGATTTAAATAATTCTTTAAGCGAGGAGAGATGTTATAGTGAGTACAATTAGAGGGTTTGTGCTGGGTGTACTGGCAACGGTATTATTTAGCGGCACGCTGGTTATGGCGAATCCTGTGCTGCGTGAAATTGCTTTCGGTGTGAATGTTTCCATAAATGGCAAAATTATTCGGTTCGAGCAGGACGAGCAGCCCTTTGTCATGGAGGAGAGAACCTTCCTTCCCGTGAGGGCAATCGCCTATGCCCTTGGCCTTGAAGTCGGCTGGGACGCCGAAACGTCAACCGTATTGCTGACCGGCGGCGCTCAATCTCCTCCGCCTTCACCGGATCCCGAGCAGCCGCAGCCTCCGGTTTCCCCCGAATCCGTACAGTCTTCCTCTTTTTCGGCGGCGATGTTTGACAGCGGAGGCGGCCTCGGCGGAAGCGTTACCGCCCTGCCTTCCGTCTCAATGTTTGGCAGTTCCTTTGAAAATGCCGTAGTTTATCAAAGCACGTCAACAGGCGCCAATCTGCGCGTTTTCTCCATGCATAACCTAAACGGCCGATACAGCCGCCTTGTTGGTACAATCGGCCGGGTCGACGGCTCGGGTTCAAGAGACATAATCTATACAATCTTTGGAGACGGCACCATTCTAGCCCAGCACGAAATGACCGCCAACGACGCGCCTGTATCTATTGATATTGACGTTACCGGAGTCTCCCTGATAAGAATTGAAGTTGGCCGCACAAATACCCAAGGATCAGGCACCGCCGAATATGCCGTCGCCGCCCGCTTATACAGATAGCGGCCATAAATATACATACCTCATCAGGCTAATGTCCTTGGCGGCTATACCCAGGAGATTGTTTCACGCACACTTTCTTTTTTACGCTTCAATATTCATGTGCTAAATATGCGCGTGGTATAGAAAATCCAGCTTAACCTGCCAGTCTCTGCCTGTGGTAAACGAATTGTTGCCGATCATATCAAGAAAGGCGTCCAGATCGACTTCACCGCGCAGCAAACAGTCAAAGCTCTCAATAAGCCGCACGGAATCATCCACCGATTTCTGGAACATGTCGGTAAACGCGTGACTTTGGAGGCTTGAGTCTTCGTTGGGATTGTCCCACGGATATGCCCAGGGCTCGCGCCGCAGGTTCAGGTAGTCTTGGCCGTCGGTTCGCTGGTCGTGTATCAAGCTGGAAACATATCCGCTTTCCTTCATCAGCAGCCCTTCCACGGAACCTATAAGCCGTTTGCGCCTGCCCGTACGCGACTGCAGCAGCCTGGTGATTGTCACCATGCTTGACATCGCGCGGTAGACGCTCCTCTTTCCAAGCTTGATACCGTAAACATCACTCAGCCCGCTGCTTATTACGGACGCGGCTCCGGCGGCCTGGAGGCGGCTTACTCTTATCAGCCGCCACAGCCTCTTGTCGGCCGGTTCCTGACTTGCGGCCAGCTTCAGCATCTCAATGTCCACATTTGTCTCGAAGCTTTGATGCCGTATGCTGTAGTGCAGGCTCGGGCGGCTGTCGCCCTCTGTCTTAAAGCCCGACTTATAATAAATGTACGGGTGGGCGTTGCCGTCCAGCGCGTAGTGCGTCAGATAGCCGCAAATGTACGACAGCGCCGCTTCACGTTCGCCGCCCGTCAGCTTCATGCTGTGTTCCAGCATACTCCTAAAAAATTCACTTACTCGGCTGTTGTGTATCAAATTACCCAGCCTGTATATACTGGGCCGTATCAGGCACGGGATGTAGTAGAAAAAGAAGTCGGGGCCTTGCGTACCAAGGTTGTATATCTGTCTGTTGCGCTCTATCAATCCGCCTATCCCGCTTCCCGACAGGCGTGCCGCGCTGAGTTCTCCGCACAGATAATGTGATATCATTCCGGGCATGTCTTACCTCCAAAAAGTCACTCCATGCCGGCCGTATGTCGGCCCCGCATGAAACGTCGAGCAAAAATCCTTGATTCTTTCGTATCGGTGTGTTATGATTTTACAGGGATATTCTTCCCCTGTAAATACACAATATTTACTATAAGCATCAAGTTAAGAACCTGTGTTCATAGGTGGGGATGGCGTATTAGCGAGGCGATTTTTCGCCAATCTAGGAGGTGACGACGCCGCGTACCCACAGGGTACGCAAGGATGCTGTGTGCCGGTGGCACGCGTTTAGCATCCGAAGCGCCAGCGTAGGCGGAGAAACCGACGACCCGGGGTCCCCATAAAGCCCGGTTTTGGCTTTATGGGGTGGACTGTGGCGGAAAATCGACCGCTAAGACGCTGTTCCCATCCTATGAACACAGGTTCTAAGACACAATTTTGAGAGGAGTACTCTGCATGGAGTTTAAAGGTTCCAGAACCGAAGCCAATCTGATGGCGGCATTTGCCGGCGAATCGCAGGCGCGCAACAAATATACCTATTACGCCGGCCAAGCCCGGAAGCAGGGTTTTGTACACATTGCCGAAATATTCGAGGAAACCGCGAACAACGAGAAAGAGCACGCAAAGATATGGTTCAAGCTGCTTCACGGCGACAAGATTCCCGGAACCGAGGACAACCTAAAGGACGCCGCCGCCGGGGAAACCTACGAGCATGATGTGATGTACGCGGAATTCGCCAAAGTCGCACATGAGGAAGGCTTCTCCAGAATAGCCAAGCTGTTTGAAGAGGTCGCCCTGATCGAAAAATCCCACGCCGACAGATACAACCAGGTGCTGTCCAACGTAGAAAACAAGCGTGTCTTTGAGAAACCGGCCTCTGTAGTCTGGTACTGCTCCAACTGCGGCTACCTTCGTGAAGACAAGCACGCCCCCGAGGTCTGTCCCGTCTGCACCCATCCGCAGAGCTTCTTCTACCCTAAGAACGAGAATTACAAATAGACCTCTTCAGAAATTGGGCAATGCCGGATTTGTGCGGATTTTTGCCGCAAGGCAAGGAATGACAAACGCCGGTACTCGCAGTGATACACAAGTGCGGAGTGACGCAGCATTGAGGCAATAAGACCACAAAGACGTGCGGGGCATTAGTGTCAACACACCCTAATTTCCGAAGAGGTCTAGTAGTGACGCAAATCCTGCGACAGGAGGCCAGACCGTTCCATGGCCTCCTGTTTCCGGCTGGAGTATATATAGGACTGTAAAATATGTTACGTAGCAAACAAAGACTCAAATGGGTTCCATACATAGCTTTGACGGCCATTATCCTGGTCTGCCTGGCAGTACTTGGGCTGCTTGGCCAAACCGGCGGCCTGTTCACGGCCGGCGCCTCCGTTCGCAGCGCCTCCAGCTTCCGGGACTTGCCCCGGGGGGTCTCGTTTGAGGGCGCAAGCGGGCCTGTTTTTCATGCCTTCAACTCTGCCGGCTATGCTTTTGCCACCCGCGACGGCGTGCGCTTTATCGGAGCAAACGGCGAGATCACCCAGGAGTACGTATTCACGCTTGGAAACGTTCACCTTTACGCCAACCAAGACCACTTCATCGTTTACGAGCCGGGAGGAAGCGACGCGCGCGTCTTTTCACCCTCGGGAATGATGTACCATAGAGCCTTCGACGGCCGGATCCTGTCCGCAAGCGTCAACAGCTCCGGCAGTTCGGCGTTCGTCGTCAGAACTACAGCGTCCTACAAAACGCGCCTGTTTGACCCAAGCGGAGCCGAGCCGCCCGCCATGAGATACATTGTCCACGCCGACGAAAACGTTTTCCCCGTAAGCGCCGCCATTTCCGAAGACGGCCGGATAGCGGCCGTAGCGCTGCTGGACGTAGACGGGGCGAACGTGCTCAGCCGGCTGGCCTTTTACTATCTTAACGAGCAGGCCCAAAGCCACAGCGAAGGATTGTTCGCGCGGCTTCAATTCGACAACGAGGTAGCAGGACGGCTCATGTTCTTCCCTGACGGCAGCCTGGCCATATTCTCCGACAGAACCATCAGGCAGATCAGCTTCTTGGGCGACGTTGTGGCCGAAACCTCCGTAATAACGCTTGGCAACCGCATCTCCCGCCTTACAAGAACGGGCGGCGGCTTCGCCGCGGCTCTTGGCGAAGGCTTCGTCGGCATGGACTCCGACCGCGCCGGAACCGTAATCTCATTCGACAGCGCTCTGTCAGAACGCTTCCGCTTCAACCCCGACCGCAACACCACATACATCTGGGCCAACGACAACGCCCTGGTCGTCGGGGCCGGAAGAAGCATCTACGGTCTGTCCCGCGACGGCCGCGTACTCTGGAACTACAACGCCACCCAGGACTACAGCCAGGTTTTAATGCTCGAAAACAGGGATACAATTCTATTTGCGGCACGAAGCGAGGCGCGTGTAATGCGCCGGGCCACCGGTTTCAGCTTGCAATAAACCCTGCGACTTGAAAGGATATCTAATGGACATCTCTGCAATAAGCGGACTCGACGTACTCATTGTAATAATACTGGTTCTCAGCATCTTCCACGGCTACCGGCGCGGGCTGATAAGGGCCGTATTTGATCTGCTCTCAAACATTATAGCGCTCGTCGCAACCTACTTCCTCTCGGGCGCGCTCGCCTCATTCCTGCGCCAAACGCCGCTGTTTACATGGATACAGACAGGCATAGCCAACGCCCTTGGTCTCAGCGACATGATAAGCGAGAACATAAACAACGTCATCGTCCAGGCGGACACAATCGCGGGGCTGCCCCTGCCCGAAAATATCCGCGCCATGCTGCACGAGCACAACAATCCCGAAGTTCACAGCGTTCTGGGCATAACAATGCTCGAAGACTACATCACGGGCTTCGTCGCGACAATGATAATCAACCTGATTAGCGCGATAGCCGTATTCCTGACGGTGTTCGCGATACTCATGCTGATCTCGCAGGGCTTGCGCGTATTTAACTATCTCCCTGTCTTCGGCAAGCTAAACCGAATGGGGGGGGCGCTGGCCGGAGCGGCAATCGGCACGTTCCTGATATGGCTGATCTTCGCGGTGATGACCCTTCTGCCGCTTACCGGAGATTATGATCTTACAAGAGACACGATAATAGCCGGCTTCTTCTACGAGAACAATCTGCTGCTGGACTTCTTCGTCGACATATCATTGCAGCTATAGCGGAAGTCATATAGTGAAACAACTTGAGAAGTTGTTTCACTATAAAACCAGAATTTGATCCGCATTAAGAGCCTGTATTCAGTACCCGGAATGCTGGATTAGCGAGCCTGATTTTACGCCAATCTAGGAGAAAGCGACGCCGCGTACCCGAAGCGGTACGCAAGGAGCTGACGACGACGAGTGGCGTAAAATCAGCCGCTAAGGCAGCGTTTCGGCGTACTGAATACAGGTTCTAAAAACAGGAGGCTAGATACAATGTACACCAAGACCAAGAACGACATCGGCGTCATAGCGATAGACTACGAGGTAATCGCGCGCGTGGCCGGGCTTGCCGCCATGGATTCCTACGGCGTCGTCGGTATGGCGGCCAAGAGCATACGCGACGGAATCTCCCACGTGCTCAAGCGCGAGAGTCTTACAAAGGGCATTATACTCTCCCGCAAAGACGACTTTATCAACATAGACCTGCATATAATCGTCGAATACGGCACAAATATTTCAGCAATCTCGCAGTCGCTTATGGACGCCGTAAAGTACCGCGTGGAAGAATACGTCGGCGTGAGAGTGCTGAACGTCAATATCTACGTTGACGGCATCCGGCTTACCAACGCTTACTAAACAGGAGGACGCTTTGGAAACGCATCTGAAAATTACGCAAATAGACGCGCAAGCATTTAAAAACGCGCTTATCGCCGCCGCAAACGCTCTAGTCGAAAAACGCGACACAATCAACTCTCTGAACGTATTCCCCGTACCCGACGGGGACACCGGGACAAACATGTCCCTCACCCTGATGGCCGCCGCCAAGGAGGCCCGCTCCGTCATATCTCAAAACGTCAGCGACGTCGCCAAAGCAGCCTCTTCCGGCGCTCTTCGCGGTGCGCGCGGCAACTCCGGCGTCATCCTAAGCCAGTTGTTCCGCGGTTTTTCCCGCGGGCTGAGCTCCGCCGCCGCCGTAGCGACCATCGCCGCGGAAGACCTGTCCCGCGCGTTCGCCGGATCTACCCAAGCCGCTTACAGCGCCGTAATGAAGCCTCGAGAGGGTACAATCCTGACCATCTCCCGAGCCATAAGCGAACGCGCCGCGAGCTTCCGCAAAAGCGACAACCCTGACCGCGACGACGTTGTAAAGCTGCTGGACGCCGTACTGGAACACGGACGCAAGGTACTGCCCCAAACCACCAACATGCTGCCCGAGTTAAAAGCCGCCGGCGTGGTGGACGCAGGAGGCGAGGGCCTGCTGACTATCTGGGAAGCCGTCCGCGAGTCCCTATTCAAATCCGGCGAAATCGAGCTGATCGAAGAAATGGGCGCGTCAACCGCAGCAGCAGCCTCCACCCATATCCGGGAAGTCGACATACAATTTACCTATTGCACCGAATTTTTTATAAACGTTGACCCTGCCCGCGTTAAACCAAATCTCGAAACCTCCATGATGAGCTACCTGGAAAAACACGGCGACTCTATCGTGGTCGTCCGGGACGAAGGGCTCGTCAAGGTACACACCCATACCAACCATCCCGGCAACGTGCTGGAATACGCCCTGACCCTTGGTTCGCTGAGCAGCGTCAAGATCGACAACATGCGCGAGCAAAACCACGAGATGGCCTCATTTATTCCGCAGCCCTCCGGCAACACGCTCTCCTCAAATACGCTTGCGTCTCAGGCGGTGGTCCCCCTAACTGGCGACATCGGCTTTATCGCTGTGTCCAGCGGCGGCGGATTTGCCGAAATATTCACAAAATTGGGCGTTACGCACATAATTGAAGGAGGGCAGACAATGAACCCCTCCACAGACGACATACTCAAAGCCGCGGAATCAATCCCGGCTCCCGACATATTTGTCCTGCCCAACAACAAGAACATCATCCTAGCCGCCAGGCAAGCCGCCGAAATGATAAACGGCAAGACTCTGCACGTGCTGAACACCAAGTCCGTGCCGCAAGGCATCGCGGCCATGGTTTCCTTTGTACCCGGGGTCAGTGCCGCAGACAATTTCAGCCAAATGACGGATGCCGCCAAGTCCGTAACAACCGGCCAGGTAACATACGCCGTGCGTGATACCGAGCTTGACGGCCGCACAATCTCCGAGGGAGACATCCTTGGCCTCGTCGAAAACGAAATTGTCGCAAGCTCCAAGACAGTGGCCGACTGCGCGGCTCAAGTTCTGGCAATGCTCGCGGTCGACGAGCCCGGCCTAATAAGCATCTACGCCGGAGCCGACGTACTCGAAACCGACTCCGGCGCGCTGCTCCAAGACTTCCAAACCAACTTCCCAGATATCGAAATAGAGTTTCACAACGGCGGACAGCCTCTGTACTACTACGTTTTCTCTGCCGAATAATACAATGACTTGGATGTAATGATAAAACTAACCGACCCTGTAACATCGCTCAAAAATGTTGGCGGTAAACGCGCCGCGTCCCTGGCCAAGCTTGGCATACGCACCGTGTCCGACCTGGTTCGGCATTTGCCGCGCAAGTACCTTGACCGGACGAAGACAACCCGTCCGGCCGACCTGCTTCCCGGAAGTCTTGTGACATTGCGGGCCACCATAGCTTCTGACCCGGCTTACAAACCCACCGGCGGCCGCACATCCCTGACTACGGTAAAACTTCGCGATGCCGGCTCAGAATCCGATATCACACCGGGCGCTATTATCGAAGCGGTGTGGTTTAACGTACCTTTCGTGCGGTACGCGCTCAAAAAGGGCAGAACTTACATATTCACGGGAAAGGCGGCGCGCGGCAAGTCCGGCGCGCTCCAGCTTATATCACCCGAATTCGATGAGGCCGGCGACACGGCCTCGCTTTCGCACGAGCGCATAGTGCCTGTCTACGCCACAACCGCCGACCTTGGCCAGAAGACTCTGCGCGCGTTGATCCGGCAGGCGCTTGACGCGGTTCTCGACCAGACCGAGGACTTCCTTCCCAATTACGTTGCCGATAGCTGCGCTCTGGCAGGCCTTGTCTTCGCTCTGGCCAATATTCACTTCCCCGCAGACTACGACAGCTTCTTCAAGGCTCGCCACAGGCTTGTCTTCGAGGAGCTTTTTGTCGTTCAACTGGCCCTCTTCTTCGTGAAGGGACACGCAAAGCAGCCCACGGAACTTATCATATCCCCGGCCGACTTCTCCCCAGCCCTTAATCTCTTCCCATTTGAGCTGACCGATACGCAGCTTTCCACTCTTTCACAAATTCAGGCCGACTTTCAATCGGGGTACGCCGCAAACAGGCTGATACAGGGCGACGTTGGCTCCGGCAAGACCGCCGTGGCGATGTGCGCCGTCTACATGGCCGTATCAGCAGGCGCTGATTATCAGGCCGCGGTGATGACACCCACAGAGGTGCTGGCTGCCCAGCATTTCTCCACATTTGCGCCATTCTTCGAGCAACTTGGCGTCGATACCGTACTCCTGACGGGTAAGATGCGCAAATCCGAACGTGACGAGGCGCTGGCCAAAGTTGCCGACGGCACGGCGCGGATCGTAATCGGAACCCACGCTCTTATCCAGTCAAAGGTTGAATTCGCGCGCCTTACACTGGTCGTCACCGACGAACAGCACCGCTTCGGCGTACGCCAGCGTCTCGCCCTTTCCGAAAAGGGGCGGGGCGTACATACCCTTGTTATGTCTGCGACACCAATCCCTCGCACCCTGGCCCTAATCCTCTACGGCGACATGGATATCTCCGTAATAGACTCCATGCCGCCGGGACGCAAACCAATCAAGACTTACTCAGTGACGGCGGCCTACCGCCCGCGCCTGTACAAATTCATCGAAAAGCTGGTAAACGAAGGCCAGCAAGCCTACGTAATCTGCCCTGCAATCGAAGAGAGCGAGCACGGCGGCACATCCGTACTGGAATACGCAGATACGCTCCGCTCCGCCCTGCCCGGTCTGCGCATAGCCCACCTCCACGGCCAGATGCCTCAGAACGACAAGAACGCCGTCATGCAAGCCTTCGCAGGCGGCGGCGCCGACGTGCTTGTATCCACAACAGTTATCGAGGTAGGCGTCAACGTGCCCCGCGCTACCCTGATGATTGTCGAGGACGCCGAACGCTTCGGCCTGTCCCAGCTGCACCAACTTCGCGGCCGCGTCGGGCGCGGCGGAGATCAGTCCTACTGCGTGCTCGTCTCCGACACACAGGGCGACGTATATAAACGCCGCGCCGCCGCCATGACCGCCACAACCGACGGCTTCGCCCTATCCCGCCTTGACCTCGAGCTTCGCGGCCCAGGCGACTTCTTCGGCACGGCGCAACACGGCCTGCCCGAGCTTACCATCGCCAACCTGTACGAAGACATTTCCGTCCTGGAACAAGCGCAAGCGGCCGCCCGCCGCATCCTTGACTCCGACCCGGCTATGACCGCCCCTTGCCACGCCGCTCTGTACGGGCGAATCCAGTCCTTCATATCAAACATGTCCTACCAGGGAGTGCTGTAAATGATACTTCTACTTCACCTGGAAAGGGCTTTTGGGCTGCTTGGCATCCCATTTATCTGGTGGTATTCAACCGCAAAAAAGAACACTTCCTTTCTCAAGTATGTCGGGCTGAAAAAATATGCATTACGTATAACCGCTTTGCGACCGCAATCGTAGCCGCAATAATATACACCCGCCTCATGCCCACGCTTTATTATAGGCTTGCGCCGGAGGCGTTCGCCTCTATTCAAATTGAACAGAACTTCGACAGCTCAAACGCTTGGATGATTATATACTTTATAGGGTGTGTTTGAAAACCCGCTTTTGGCGAATTTTCGAGTGATTTTTTCGTCAGGCTAGGAAGCGCTGACAACGACTGACGGGAAAAGCGCCGAAAATACGTCGAAATGGGATTTTCAAACACGCCCTAATTATTAACACAATATTTCTGACGGGATTTTTGGAGGAAGTCGGATTCCGGGGCTTTCTCGGCAAACGCCTTATCGCAAAATTCGGCTTCGCCGCCGGAAACGCGGTTCAGGCAGCTATGTTCGGGCTTAGCCATAATGTTATAGGGGTATATCTGTCTTACGGCCTTATACAAGCCGCCGGCGTTTTTATGATAACCGGAATCTTCGGCTGGATAGCAGGATACATAACCGAAAAGAAAGCTGGCGGTTCAATCGTTCCGGCCTGGATTCTGCACGCTATCGCCAATATACCTGTATTCACATTTTTGTTGTAATATCTGTCCCCCTTCGCCTATATAATGTTAGAAAAAGGAACGAGGGGGCAATCATGCCGGACGACAAGAAAACGGGCTCCAAGCACAGCGTAACGCTGGAACGCCGCGAAAACATCAGTGTAAGCGGAGTGCTGGACGTAATATCATTTGACGAAGATGCGATAGTCATAGACACAGAACTGGGCATTCTCATCCTCAAGGGCGTTGGACTGCACGTCAACCGCCTCAACCTGGACACCGGTGAGCTGGAAGTGGACGGCGACATTGTATCGCTAAACTACGAGGAAGGCCACACCTACGGCAAGAACAAGCCCATGTTCCTGGGCAAGCTGTTCAAGTAAGGAGCCGCGCATGATTCTGTCTGTCTCGGAACAGGCGCGGCTCTTCCTGTTCGCGTGCGCCGCCGGGTTTGTCATCGGCCTGGTATACGACGCGTTTCGGATCATCCGCCTCGCCGTCCCTCACCCCTCCTTCCTGATCCAGCTCGAAGACGTCCTCTACTGGGCGCTGGCCTCCGCCGGGATGTTCATTTTTATGCAATACACCACAGGCGGCGAAGTACGGGCGTATTCCATATTTGGAACCGCTCTTGGCGCGTTAATCTACTTCATGACTCTAAGCGCCTTCATCATGGCAGTGTCCACAGCAATTATAAACCTCGTCAAAAAGATTCTGGCGGCCATAATCACCGTCGCGCTTATTCCTGTTCGCCTGATACTTCATATTCTGGCCATTCCATACGGCGCCGCGAAAAAATTTTTGCGTTTGGCGAAAAAACCTTGCAAAAAACTCTTGCAAAACTCGCTCACTTGTGCCAAAATAGGTAGGAAGAAACTCGCAAGGGATGTCTCGATAATCTTCAGGAAACGCTAGTAAAGGCTTTAAAGGTGATTCCATGCGGCAAAACCCGGCTTCCGATCCGGCACAAGACTCATCAGACCTTCATGACGTTCCGTCGGACAGATGGCAAATGAACCCCAAAACTCGGCTGCGCCTCTACATCGCTTTCTGGTTCGCCACAATTGTTTCGTTCACGATAACAATTATGACCCAGTTCTATCGCCTCGACGCCCTTGCCGCCCAGGAAGCGCAGCTCCAGGATCAGATCGCCGCAGCCCGCCAAGTCACCCGTGACCTCGAGCACGACCTGCACTTCCATTACTCCGACGCATTCGTCGAGCGCATCGCCCGCGAGCGCCTTGATTTTATACGCGCGGACGAAACGATCTTCATCAACGACGCTGCAAGATAACACCGAACAAGTATCCGGCCCATTGGTCAAGCGGTCAAGACGCGGCCCTCTCACGGCTGAAACAGGGGTTCGAGTCCCCTATGGGTCACTATCACCTCATTTTTGGAGTTGTCTTATGCGTTTTAATGTTACGGTGGCAGTAGCACAAGAAGACCATTGGTATGTGGCAAAGTGTTTGGAGAATAGCATTGCTTCCCAAGGTAAGAGTATTGAGGAAGCTTTAAGCAACTTGAGGGAAGCTTTAGAACTGTACTTTGAAGATGGTGCGGAGATTCCAGTTTCAAAACAAACATTTGTTACTACAATGGAGATTGCTATATAATGGGGTCAAAATATCCCGTTCTCAAGCCTTTTGAAGTTATCGGCGTTCTTAAAGTGTTCGGATTCGTATTCAAATCGCAAAAAGGCAGTCATGCAAAATATGTGAAAATAGAAAAAGGCACATCAACAAAAACTGTAATTGTTCCCATGCATGATGAAGTATCGAAAGGTACGCTCCAAAGCATTTTGGAACAATCGGGTTTGTCCCTTGATGAATTTTTAAGCAAGCTATAAACCTTGGACAATCATACCGCCGAGGTTTTTTGTTATGATGCACGAAAGGAGGATCATATGTCCGATTCCAAAGCATATTCCGCGATAGGCGGCCAGGCCGTAATCGAAGGCGTAATGATGCGCAGCAAGACAAGCTACGCAATGGCCGTCCGCAGCCCGGGGAACAGTATAGTAATAGTCAAGAGCGCGCTGGCGACAACCGCCAAGCGTTCCAAAATACTCGCACTGCCCATAATTCGCGGCGTCGTAGCGCTGATCGACTCGATGGCGCTAGGCATGAAGCTGATGACGAAGTCCGCGGACATCGCCATGGAAGAAACCGCGCAGGAGCCGCCCTCCAAGTTCGAGAAGTGGCTCGAGGGCAAGCTCGGCGACAAGACCACCGACGTCATGATCTTCATATCAGTGGCCATCGCGTTGGTGATGGGAACGGGTCTGTTCATGCTGATGCCGGCATTTATCGCCTCATTTACCAACCCGATTATCGGCGAACACACATGGGCGCTCGGCATCTTCGAGGGGCTGCTGCGCATAGCGATACTGGTCGGCTACATTCTGCTGATATCGCGCATGAAGGATATACGACGCGTGTTCCAGTATCACGGCGCGGAGCACAAATGCATAAACTGTCTCGAGAGTTCCCGCGAACTTACCGTGGAAAACGTAATGCAGTGCTCACGTCTGCACAAGCGCTGCGGCACAAGCTTCCTGCTCTTTGTAATGATTATAAGTATGGTCACATTCTTCTTCGTGCGAACGGACGTTGTTCTGCTTCGCTTCGGGATGAGAATACTGCTGGTTCCGTTCATCGCCGGGCTTTCTTACGAGGTTATCCGCTGGGCGGGGCGTTCGGAATCGCGCTTTGTAAAGCTCGTGAGCGTACCCGGCCTGTGGCTGCAACGCCTGACCACGCAGGAGCCCGACCCCGAGCAACTCGAAGTAGCAATCGCGGCTCTCAGCGAGGTACTGGATGACAAACAGCCGCTCACTGCGTAATTATCTGACATATGCCGCAAACGAGCTTCGCCGCCTGCACATCGAATCAGCAAATCTAGACGCCCAGCTGCTGGCCGCCCATGTCCTGAGGCAAAACCGCGTATATGTCCTGACCCACCCCGAAATTGAGCTTACACAGGAACAGGCGCGCAAATTCGACTCCCTGATAGAACGCCGGAGCCGCCACGAGCCCATCGCATATATCTTGGGCTTCTGCGAGTTCATGTCGCTGACCTTCGCGGTTGACAACAATGTGCTGATACCCCGCGCTGATACCGAAACTCTTGTAGAGGCCGCAATCTCCGAAGTACACGGACGCGGGGCGCGTCGCGTTCTGGAAATAGGTACGGGGTCGGGCTGCATAGCCGTATCCCTTGCCGTAAACTGCCCCGATATTCACATAACCGCCGTGGATATCTCACCCCCCGCGCTGGATGTCGCAAAGGACAACGCCGCCGCGCACGGTGTAAATGAGCGCGTCAGGCTCGTACACGGCGACATTTTCGACAATCGTCTGACGTCCGCCCTTGCCGCCTCCGGGCGCTTCGACATGCTGCTCTCCAACCCGCCCTATATCACCGCCGCCGAAATGTCCGGCCTGCCGCCAAGCGTCCGTAGCTACGAGCCGCACACGGCTCTCCTGGGCGGCTCCGACGGCCTGAATTTTTACCGTGAAATCGCGCGCCGATCGCCCAGCCTGCTGAGCGCGCGCGCCGCCATATTGCTGGAAATCGGCTGCGACCAGGCAGACCAGGTGCGTGACATATATGGAGGCAAATTCACCAATATTGCCATACTGCAAGACCTGGCCGCCAAAGACCGAGTCCTTCGCGCCGACTACGTATCATAGAGAGGATTTTAACCTTGTTTCACCGACTAGAAGAAATCGAGAGTAAGTACGACAGCCTGGCGGAGCGCGTAAACGACCCCGCAACCATCGCCGCGCAAGACACCTGGCGCGCGCTGATGAAGGAATATTCCGATCTCACTCCAATCGTAGAGACCTACCGCACATACAAGACCGCCAAGGCCAATGTGGAAGAATCCAAGCAGCTACTGCACGACAATCTGGACGACGACTTCCGCCAGCTTGTCAAGGAAGAACTGAAAGAAAACCAAGAGCGCCTTGAAGAACTGACGGACAGCCTGAAAATACTGCTGCTGCCGAAAGACCCCAACGACGACAAGAACGTTATTGTCGAAATCCGCGGCGGTGCGGGCGGCGACGAAGCCGCGCTCTTCGCGGGCGACTTGTTCCGCATGTATTCGCGCTACGCCGAGCGCAGCCGCTGGAAAACCGAGCTTATGAGCGCCAACGAAAACGAGGTCGGCGGCTTCAAGGAAGTCGCGTTCCTGATAAACGGCAAGGGAGCGTACTCGCGCCTAAAGTACGAATCGGGCGTACACCGCGTCCAGCGCATACCCGTCACCGAATCCGGCGGACGCATCCACACTTCCACCGTAACCGTGGCCGTGCTGCCCGAAGCCGAAGAAGTCGACATCGACCTGGACATGGGCGACGTCCGCGTGGACGTGTTCCGCTCCTCCGGCAACGGCGGGCAAAGCGTCAACACAACCGACTCCGCCGTACGCATAACCCACGCCCCCACAGGCATCGTAATAAGCTGTCAGGACGAAAAGAGCCAGCTAAAGAACAAGGACAAAGCGCTGAAAATACTGCGCGCGAAGCTCTACGACCTGGAGCTTGAAAAACAGCAGCGCCGCGAACGCCAGGAGCGCCAAAGCCAGATTGGCACGGGCGACCGCTCCGAGCGCATACGCACCTACAACTTCCCCCAGGGCAGAGTCACCGATCACCGGGTTTCGCTCACCCTCCACCGCCTCGACGCCATCCTTGACGGCGACATAACCGAAATTATGGACACTCTCATAACCTACTATCAGGCCGAAATGCTCAAAGCGTCACAAGTCTAGCAAATTTTTGTAAACTTTTCGCCCCGCACGCCGTATATGTAGATGATAGTTAAGTATAATATCGTTATATGAAAGAAGGAGGCTCCAACATGAAAGAAGAAAGAATGATGATCCTGCAAATGCTCAGCGAAGAAAAGATCAGCGCCGAAGAAGCCGAAAACTTGATCCTTGCGCTGTCCAAGAGCGAAAAGCCGCATTGGCACGCCCCGAACATCGATATCGACAAAGAAAAGTTCAACGAAAAGATGGGGCAATTCGCGGAATCGATGGATACTTTCGCGAAAGACTTCAGCAGCAAAGCCCACGAAGTCTATAAGGACGTAGAGCCTAAACTAAGGAGTGCGGCAAAAACGCTTATCGAAAAAACAGCCTCTCTGGCCGACGAAGTCTCCAAAAATCTTAACGAAAGCATCCGCAAGATGGATGAAGACGCCGGCAAAAAGTGCGACTGCGGCTGCCAGGACCACCAGCACCAATCAAGCGACGTAGTCTACAACAAGCCCGAAGACGAAAACAATAACTAAAATCTAACTTAAAGGCTGACGCGGTTTAATGCCGCAATCAGCCTATTTATTTGTCCATCAAGCCAGATTGAACAGTGTCAGACCTCTTTCTTCCGCATACGACACCGCCTGAGCCGTAAGGCCCGAATCTTCGCCGCTAAGATACGCAACGCAAATATCGCTCATCTCCACCAGACGAATGTTGCGTCGTTTGGCGCTGTGCAAAGAATATCTTTTAGATATGCAGCTAATTTCATCGGAATTGTCCATTATTTTCTTGTAGATCGGATTGCTTAGCACATCCGATTGTACTTCACGGATACTGCATGGTAGCACTGAAATAAGCCTTATTCTGTCGTATTTCTCTTTGAAGTCCACTACAAAGCTTCCCCCCATAGTGTCAAAGCCGCAGTTCCCACCGTAGATGAAGGAATCCACTTTATTGTGGAGAATAAGGCTGTGTATCGTCTCTTTAAGCCGACTCTCCAACGCTAAATATTCTCTTTTCGTAATCATATAATGGCCAATAAAACATGCAGTCATAACATCACCTCATATGCTATTGTATATATTTTTGTGCGATGAGCACACTGTTTAAACAATAGCATATTTTTGTGCTCAAAGCAATAGCCCATAATGTATATAGGTGATAATATTTGGATAAAGTTGTTATTGGAAAACGGTTGCGCCGTTCCAGAGAGAAACTTTCGTTAACAAGGGAACAGTTCGCGGAAAAGGTTGAACTATCTCCGCAATTTATTGCTCAAATTGAAAATGCCAACAGGGGAATGTCTGCTGAAACGTTGTACAAAATTTGTACAAGGCTTGACATTTCACCGGAATATATATTACTGGGCAATCAACCAATGAACGAATTGCAGCTCCCATATGTGGATTTACTGCGCAAGATACCACCGGACTATTCCGGTGTATTTGAGGAATATGTAAAAAATTTCTTGGACGTCATCAAAATAGCCGAACGCAAATACGAACTGTAAGACATAAAAAAGGATACCCTGCTTGTCAGCGTATCCTTTTTCTGTGCAAGCGATCACAACCCCCGCGCCCATTCGTGTCTATATCCGATCTGCCCTTTCAAGGCTTCTTTAAGAATATTCTTCATCGGCTCGATATCCTGGTTCAGCGTACCCTTGAGCGCCACATAATTGGAAGGGTGGTTGGATCTGAATACACTGCCCTCACTGTCAAGATTCTCCAGCATCAACAGCGTTTCGGCGCTGATCTCCATCGGCCCCGGAACCTCGAACATCCCCGCCGCGCTTCTTTCGTAAAGAGGCGTCCCATCCACGATCATCAGCGCCAAAAGCCCGATATAGTCAGGCTTCATCCGGGACAAGGCCTCTCCGGTTTTTATGGCGTGCTCCTCCCACAACGATGTTCCCCCAAGACCCGATATCGCCGTTACCGACAATGTCATTCCGGCGTCTTTCACTCTGATTCCCGCCTCGACAATTTCATCAACGGCCTCGCCCTTGTTCATATCTTTAAGCACGGTGTCACTGCCCGATTCCAAGCCCATATACACCATGTTCAGCCCAAGCTCACGCAAAAGCCTCAAATCTTCGGCGGACTTGCGCAAAACGCTGCGCGGAGAACCATAACAGCTTACCCGCGTACATTCGGGAAAAATAGAGCGGATATGCTCAAGCATCAGCCTCCAGTCGTCTGTCCGGCGAATAAGCGCGTCCCCGTCGGCGACAAATATACGCTCCACACCGCTGTAATCTCGGCGGGCGGCGGAAAGATCGTCCAACACCGCCTGAATCTCCCGCACGCGGAACGTCTTCTCCTTGTACATATCGCAAAAATCACACTTGTTATGACTGCACCCTATGGTAGACTGAATTATGAGGCTGTACGCCTCGCTCGGTGGTCGGAAAACCCTGCCTTCATACATCATATAATCATCCACATCCTAATGTTTTATTGGGATCACCCTGGTTTAGCTCCTGTTGGCTTAGTTCTCGCTCCTGCGCCTCAATTTCCCCTATTTCGGCAAGGTCTACCCACTTAAACTCAATTGCCTGTTCTTCCGCGTCAATTAATGCTGTGAAGCGTATACCCTTAAAAATTTTTAAAATCAGCCTGTATGGTATGTATCCCCAAATTGCTAAAAATACATATAGAAGGCACGTAAACAATAATCCGGCAAACAGGGACGCAGGCGTGTTATTTCCATGAACGATAATCGTACCCATATTAAGATAAAAAGGAATATTTAAGGCTGTAACAATAATCATTACGATTTGCGTCAACAATCCCCCTATTATTCCTGCCATCAAAAAGAATTTCATATGTGAGCCAAAACTCAGTCTATTCACAGCTATTTTTATTATTCCGGCCTGTGTACCGGCTGGTTCGTATACATCTTCAATTATCGCCATAAACCTTAAATCTTTAAAAGCTCTCAAGATCATCTCGAACGGCCAATAGGCCAACACTCCGAAGAAAGCGTACAGCAGGCCGAAAAGGATCGTTACGCCTATCCATACCAAGACCGATGAAGGTTGGGTAACAAGAAGAGGTATAAACATTATCAGCAACAAGGGCAGGGGTATCGCTATCCCATACAGGCAGTAAAGCTTTACAAAAGCATCGAATGTCAGCTTGCGCACAACTATTTCTTTCATTGTATGTACCACCCTTCTTCTCGCAAACTTTGTCACCCTAATACTACAGTTATCAGCGCGCGGATCATCGCGAGAAATTCGCGCGAATAGTAGTTGGGCAACATAAACCACTGACTGGGCGCGGCAAGCCCTTCACCCGGTACGCCCACCTTCCACGCCAGCACCCGCGCGCGCAGCAGGTGGAAGTCGTTGGTTACGTATACCACAGTGTAAGCCTCCCCGCCGAAATGTTCGTCCAGCAATTCCCTCGAGAATACAAAGTTCTCGAAGGTTGACGTCGCCCTGTCCTCTTCGATAATGCGGCCCGGCTCGATCCCGTTCTCTACAAGATATCTCCTCATTGCGGACGCGGCCGTCACCGTCTCGGTGGTCCCCTGGCCGCCGCTTACTACGACCACGGCGTTCTCGTTATCCGCCAGATACCCCAGAGCCGTATCCAGCCTGTTCTGAAACCCCTGCGGAATGACGTCGCCGGCAAGCGCCGCCCCAAGCACTATAACCGCGTCGTGCCCGTTCTCCGGCACACCCCGCGCGTTCAGCCAAACCCCCGCAAGCATGACCGCAAACGACAGCACGCCAAACGCCGCCAAATATGTAATAACAAGCCGCGCGCTCCGCCGTCGGCCGCTTGCCGTGTACCCCAGTATCCATGGAAGGCCGAGACCTGCGCCAAACATCGCAAGACCCGCCGCCCCAGGCAAGTAATTCCCAATACCGTAAGGCAAGAAAGCTATACACCACGCCGAATACAGCGCGAGCGCCGCCCCAAGCACCACAAGCGCTATCCGCAAAACTTTAATCATTGTCAGTGTTCCTTTTCAGCAGACTTCTTGCGTAACCGACAAACGTCAGATTTGCGAGGCGATTTTTCGCCAGGCAAGGAATCGACGCCGACGCGAACCCTCAGTGGTTCGCTAGAGGGATATGACGCCGCATGGCGGATAATCGACCGCAAAGATGGCGTTTGACAGTTACGCAAGTTATCTAATTTATGAGTGACCGCACCTTGGGCACTTGGGATAATCAATGTCATGACACCTGCCGCAATTGGGGCAGGTCGTCATTGCTATGCTGTCTTCGTCTTCATCGTCGCCGCCGTCCATGCTGTTATGAGCCTCGACGACGCCGTTTCGCACAGCCGTCTTTACAACGAAGTACAGGACAATAAAGAACAGACTCGCCCCAAGGCTAATTTGAATTTCCACCCTCCAGCACCCCCTCCAGCCATTCTATGAAGTAGGCCCCCGCAACGCGCGCCCCCGTATCGTTCAGGTGCCCGTGGTCGCGGAACATATAGTCGCGGAAAAGCTCCTGCTCCATGTTGCTCAGATGAAAGTCCAGGTACGGTATGCCGTGAAGCTCGGCGAATCCGCTGATCTCCCGGTGAATGTCTTCGTAGTTCAATATGTTGGCAAAAGACACGTTGGAGATCGGCGCGGTTACAAATATCAACTGGGAGCCTTGCTCAGCCGTAAGCCGTACCATTTCCTCAAGGAAGTGACGCTGGCTGGGCGCTATCTGAAAGTTCAGACGGCGCGCGGGGGTACGGCTCAGCCGCTCGAACTCGGCCTGCGGCATAATCCGGCTGGAATATACGTAGCCAAGAGCGCGGTAGTACTCGATGTACGGCTGTATCTCCGGCGTATAGCCGTCCTGGAATATCTCGCTGTCCCTGGTAAAGTTGCGTATCCAGGCGTTGGCGAACGCGAAGGCCGCGTCCTGAAAGCGGATCGCCTCTATATCGTACTTTACTCGCTCGTTAAGCGGCAGAACCTCGTCTATATAACGCTGGCGAAGCTCCTCGCTGCGAAGCACTCTAAAAAACGTCTCGACCTGCGCCGGCTCGAAGTCGCGGCGCATCACGTTCCAGTAAAGTTCCATCACCACGATGTCCGGGCGCTGATAGTTGTAGACCTCCAGCAGCGTAAAGAAAGACGAATCGGGCGTCTGCAGCGGCATACCCAGTTGGAACGCGTTCCATCTGCCCTCGAACTGCGCCGGGTCAAATGTCGTAAAAGAATGTGACGACCCCAAGAACACCATGTCAAGCCATCCCTCGGGAAGCGCGTAAAAATCATCGAAACGCTGCTGGCTCCACAGGTTGACGTGATTACGGTCGTTGGCCTCGGAATAAATCCCGCCGACCACACCCGTAAAGGCATAACAGGCCGCCGCGAATACGGCTATCGCAACAATCTGCTGAGTGCGCCGCGACAGCTTTGTTACCACCCAATTGTACAAGCGGTCGTGAAGACTGTCTCCCCATGTCTCTATGTCCGCGTCAATCGGGCCCGCGGCCCCCAGAAGCGCAACCCTGGGGCGCATTACGACAGCGTCCGGGCTCTCGACTGCCATGTGCGCGGCGCTCACGGCTTCCGGGTTCTCGGCCTCGGGACTCGCGGCGATCCTTGCTTCCTTGCGCTCGACCCTTGGACGCCTTGTGTCTATGCGTATAACCTTGGAGCGCATTGATTCCTGACGCGCCGCTTCTTCCGCCTCTTTACGTTCGTCCTTTCGGCGCTCGGTTTCTTGACGTATGGATTCTTGACGTGCGGCTTCCCTTTGTTCCGCTTCCCGCAGTTCGATTTCTTGGCGTATGGCCTCCTGACGCGCGGCCTCCCACCGTTCGGCCTCCCGACGCGCGGCTTCCCGGCGTACAGCCTCTTGGCGCGCGGTTTCTTTGCGTTCCGCTTCCCGTCGTACGGCCTCTTGGCGTTCGGTTTCCTGGCGTACAGCATCTTTACGAGCGGTTTCCCATTGCTCGGCTTCTCGGCGTTCGGCTTCCCGGCGCGCGGTATCTTGACGTACCGCTTCCTGGCGTGCGGTATCTTGACGCGCAGCCCGCGGGTTCGCGAAGTCAGAACCGGCGGCTCTAGGCTCGGTGTCATAATATTCCGCCGCGGAGCGATCCGCCTGCCGCATCTTCATTTCCTTGTACTTCTTCTCGAAACGCTCTCGGGCCTTACGCCTATCAGAATTGAAAATAGATAAAATCTGTTCCATCGTGAAACACCCCCAGCGCGATTATCAATAGTCCTATAAGCAAGTAGAAGGCGAAACGAAGGTCGGCGGGCTTGTCCATCAGCTTTTCGTGGATATTGCCCGTACCCGCGGCTATGTCGGTGATTATCAGCAGAATTATACATACTATGCTTGCCAGAAGCTGTGCCATGCCCAAGCCAATGTCGGACAAGGTGCGGAATACATATGGTATTTCACCCCATCTATCGATGTCATAAAATAGGTTCGTCATTATAAAGATGCCGTCGTCAAGAGTCTCCGCCCTGAACAATATCCAGCCAAAACAGACAAGCCCGAACGTAATGGCGGTCTTGGCCGCGTTTACCACAAACAGGTTATCAATCGACATGAATTTTAGCAGCCCGTCCACGGGTTTCATGACGACGGTTTCAACAAGGAGGTATATCCCGTGCAGCGCGCCCCAGGCAATGAATGTCCAACTGGCTCCGTGCCATATGCCGCTGATTAGGAATGTGACCATTATGTTGCGCGCGTACCTTACCGGCCCAACCTTTGAGCCGCCCAAGGGGAAGTAGACATAATCCTTGAACCAGCTTGAGAGCGAAATATGCCAGCGGCGCCAAAACTCTCCGACCCCGCGCGACAGGTAGGGCTGGCGGAAATTGAGCGTGAGGTCTATGCCGAACAGTTTTGCGCAGCCTACGGCCATGTCGGAATAGCCGCTAAAGTCGCAGTATATCTGGAACGCGAACAGGATCGTAGCCGCCACCAGCGCCAGCCCCGCGAAGTTTTCGGGCGCGCCGTACACCGTGTTTACCGCGATAGCGATCCTGTCGGCAATGACCACCTTCTTGAACAGGCCGAACAGGATGAACTTCAGCCCGGTCATAATGTTGTCCATGTCCAAGCGCTGAGCGCGCACAAGCTGCGGCATAAGCCCCGACGCGCGCTCGATAGGCCCCGCTATAAGCGGTGGAAAGAACGTGATAAACAATGAGAATCTGACAAAGCTCCGCTCGGCCTGTGTGCGACCGCGATATACGTCAATCGTATAGCCCACAGCCTGGAACGTGTAAAACGATATCCCAAGCGGCAGTATAAGGTCGAACTCGCGCGGCGTATACGCCACGCCTACCGCCGCGAACATGTATGTCAGCGTCTCGTCAAGCAGCGGCAAGTACTTAAACACAAACAATATCCCGAAGCTTATGACCAGCGCCGCCGTAAATACCGCCAGCCTTCGGCGCTCGTCCGAATAATAGTCTGTCACCAGTATCGCCGCGCCGTAATTTACCACCGTTACAAACACCAGCAGCAATACAAACGGCACGCTCCACCACATATAGAAGATGTACGAACCAACCAGCAGTATATACATCCGTAGCTTAACAGGCGACACATAGAACGCCGCCACAATCGCCGTCATAAAAATCAAAAAGTCGAATGAGTTAAATATCATGTTAGACCCCTGTTGAAGATATTATGCCATTTTAACACAAAAAAAGACATAGGGCAACCATTTGCGACGGTTGCCCTATGTTTACCTGTCATATTCCTATATCCTACTTATCTTCGTCCGTATCCGGCACTTCCCCGTGCGTTTCGTCCCCGGTGTTTGCGCCCGGCAAGCTCCAGAAATCTTCTGCCTCTTCCTCCGTATCCTGCGCCTTAGGTGACTTATGCGGCGTGTTATTTCTAAGAAGAATCAGACCTCCCGCTCCTAAAAGCAGCGCATACACCAGGTTGAACATCACATTGTTGAAATAAAAACTGAAAATGTCGAACGCGGCAATGTCCTCGAGCTGCCCAAGAGCACGCATCTGCTCTACGGAATACATCGCCTCGGACAGCGTTTGCCACGCCAGAACCAGCAGCAGCACCGCCATAATAAACATCACGGCACAATATACCTTGATAAACTTACGCATTTCCACCTCTTGAAATTTGAGCCATAGGAGCATTATATTATAACCTGTCTGGAAATTCAAGGACGAATTGTGCCAAGGACAATTTCTTAGAGCCTGTTCAATATCTTTTTGTCTTTGGATTGGCGAGTCCAGTTTTTCGCCATTCTAGAAGGAGCTGACGCCGCGTACCTGTAAGGTACGCGAGGAATCGTCGCCGACCCCATAAAGCCCGGTTTTGACTTTATGGGGTCGACTGTGGCGCAAAACTGGCCGCCAAAACAAGGACGAAAAGATATTGAACAGGTTCTTAGTGCTGCCTGAACTCGTCAAGGGTGATCGAGAACGACACCGTCTCGCCGTCTCGCATGACTTGCATCGATATCACTTCTCCGGGTGAAAACGTGTCGAGTATGGCGCGAAGCCCTTCAAATGACGACACGGAGCGTTCGTTCAGCGAAATGATTATGTCGCCGGACTGCACACCGGCCCTTTGCGCGCCTCCGCCGCCGGTCAAGGAGTCCACAAGTACGCGCGGCTCCCCGTCCAGCTCCGTCATGGTGATCTGCACACCCATAACGGCACGCCGTACAGAACCGTAGCTGATAAGATTGTCAGTCACCCTGCGCGCCACGTTGGACGGGATCGCAAAACCCAGACCCTCCACATCCATTCCGCCTGACTTGGCCGTTACCACACCTACCACACGTCCCGTCATATCGACCAGCGGCCCGCCGGAGTTGCCTCGGTTTATGGCCGCGTCCGTCTGAAGCATTGTGCGGGGCACTCTGTCGATGCTTATCTCGCGGTCAAGCGCGCTCACCACTCCCACAGACATCGAGTTGGCGAATTCGCCCAAGGGGTTGCCTATTGCCGCAACCTGTTCTCCCACCAGCAGCGCGTCGGAGTCGGCAAAGCTAAGGTACGACAGCCCCTGCGCCTCGATCTTGAGCACGGCCAGGTCGCTGTGGAAGTCGCCGCCCACAAGTACCGCGGGATAGCTGTTTCCGTCATGCAGCAGCACCGAGACGGAACTGGCGTTCTCGATCACGTGATAGTTGGTGACTATATAGCCATCCTCCGACACGAGAAAGCCCGACCCCGCCGACGGCCGCGTAACCGGCCTTCCGAACACATTCATCCCCTGGGTCTGCGTGGATATCGCAACGACCGCCGGGTTCGCGCCCGCAAACAGCTCACTAAGCTCAAGCGCCTCACGCCTTGGGTTAAACTCACCAACAGGGGTAATTAAACTGCTCTGCACCGTCGCGGCAACTTCATCGACAATCGCGCTGGTATGCGCCTGCCTCTGCTCCAGGGCATCAAGAGCGGCGCTCATACGGCGTTCGGTCAGCGCCGCGCCGGCCACTCCGCTGCCGAGCATCAACGCGGCGACGCTCGTCACGCCAAGCATTGACCGAACCATACGCCCGCGGTTCTTATGCTTCTTCTCCTTGGAGTTAATCCGCGCGGACACGATATGACTCGGCACCGAATATGTCTCGTCGTCGGCCGCCGCGCGCGAACTCTCGCGGATGTACGAGTTATATGAACCATACGGGCTGGATCTGCAATAAGTGTACCTCGGCTCACGCGCAAAGCCTTGCTCCGAATCGGCCGGCTTCTCGCCCTCTTCGCCCCCGAAACCATTCCTATCGTAATAGCTATTGTAATCCCTCATATTTCAGCGCTCCTTTACAATGTATTCAAACCCGGCGTTATATTGTATATTAAGAATAGTATGCGTTCTTGAAGTTTAACTGAACTTACGCTGAAACATACCTGAATTTACAAAATATTCACAAAATCCGCAATTCCATTGACATCGGCCTAATAAAGACGGATAATACGTTGGAGGTGAAGCACGTGAAAAGCTGGAAAGCAAAACTGATACTGTTCGCCGGAACATTGTCCTTGATTAACGTAGCAATACAATCAACCGCGTCGAATATACACCTTGGCTTTATCGCACAGGCCATTATTTCAACCGCGCTGATACTGTACGCCGTACTCTTTGACAGGCTCCCCAAGGCGGTTCATATTGCGGCGGCGACGGCTTGCGCCGTACCGCTGTGTTTCTCGGTCTTCCTGGGCGCTTACGGCAGGCTCAGCGGTGCGGACTACACCGAAGACGTGGTAATAGTCCTGGGGGCGGGGCTTCGCGGCGAAGAAGTCGGCTCGCATCTTGCCAACAGGCTCGACAGAGCCGTGGACTATCTCGGCAGCAACCCTGACGCCATAGTAGTAGTAACAGGGGGGCTCGGGGCCGGCGCGCCCATTACCGAAGCGGAGGCCATGGAGCGCTACCTGATCGCAAGCGGCGTATCGCCGGAAAGAATCATCCTGGAGGATCAATCAACGTCTACATACGAAAACATCTCATTCGCGCGCGACATATTGGATGAACAATTCTCCGGCGGCTTTCGCGCCGCACTGATCTCAAACGACTTCCATATTTACCGCGCCGTTCGTATGGCTCGTCATGTCGGAGTCTCCGCGTATGGCGTCGGGGCAAGCACTCCCTTGTTCGCCCTTCCCCAAAACTACCTGCGCGAGATGCTGGCCGTCGCGCATATGTGGGTTTTCTCACCCATCCGGCCATGACAGAATATTAGGAGAGATACACATGTGGGTAATTTATGCATTGCTTGCCGCCGTATTTGCGGCCCTAACCTCTATCTTCGCCAAAATCGGCATAGAGGGCGTTAACGCAAACCTTGCCACCGCAATACGCACGGTCGTAGTACTGGTTGTAGCATGGGGCATTGTCCTGTTCACAGGCCGCCACGCCGAAATCACCAGCATTGAAGCACGCAGTTGGCTGTTCCTGATCCTGTCGGGGCTTGCCACCGGCGCGTCGTGGCTGTTCTTCTTCCGGGCTCTGCAAATCGGCGACGCGTCCCGCGTCGTCCCTATCGACAAGTTCAGCGTAGTTATCACGGTATTCCTGGCCTTTATCATACTGGGCGAAGCCATGACCGTCAAGGTCATAATCGGCGCGGTTCTGATAACTATCGGGATGCTGCTGATGATACTCTAAAAACCTGTGTTCAATGTCCAAAATGCCGGCCAAAATCGGCGATTTTTCGCCAATCTGGGAGATGAAGGCGCCCGGGGCCCCCACAAAGCCCAATTTTGGCTTCGTGGAACGGAGTCCGACCTTCCAGACAGCGTTAAGTGGTATTAAACACAGGTTCTGAACTCCATTTACACTAAAAACTATTGACTTGCCCAAGCTTGGGCAAGTATAATTTAAATGTGCGAATTAAAGTGTACTAACTATATTACATGCGAGGTGGGTTATGGTTAGAAATAACACAAGCAACAATATAGGGCCGCCTTTATCCGTTAACCCTACCGTTCGGCCTCCCTCCGGCCACCGTCCGGGGATGCCGCTGCATACGGCCGGAAGCGGCAGAAGCGGCGAAAGCAGCGCCGGCCCCTCGATATCATTCCACAACACAGCCTCCAGGTCAATTTCGAGAATACCTCCCTGGCTTCAAGCCGCCGATACCACCCGGCCATTCAACCCCAACGACCCGCGCGGCGAATATCCTCTGCTCGGCGGCCGCTTTTCAAGATGGTCGTCGTTCAATTCGGCAAACCGCAACATCCGAAACGCAAGCACATTAGCCGAAACATCCGCAAACACCCTTACCGAAATAAACCTGCTGCTAAGCACGGCCAGACGGCTTACCGAAGCCGCCGTCGAAACCGGAAACCTGCAAGACCAGCAAAGGATACAGAGCGAAATAGACAATATACTAGTACGCATAGACGCAATTAACGCAACCGGCATACAGTCAATGAACCTGTCAATCCACGGCGCCAGAGCCGAAACGGACGCAATCGCCGCCGCCTCAAGCCGGGGGATCGCGCCCGCGGAGGACTTACCCGACGACGCCGACATAGAATGGCCTGAACAGCTTCGTGGTCATGTATACTTCATTCTGTACTCGATAGGAATGCTAAACTACATACTTGATGAATATAACGAATTACGCAGCTCCCTTGGCGCCAACCCAAGCGACGATCCCAACGATATTGACCCCGACACCATGAATCACATCGGAAGACTTGCGCTCCTGATGCAGGAAACCACAGAGGCGATGAACAACGCGTTCCAGGAATTCGTTGAAATGGCCGAGGCGTGGATATCGGCCAATCCCAATGATCCGTTCAGCCCTGATTACGGCACGATTGCCCACAACAGAACGATGTTTAATTATTTCATAACCAGCTTTGTACGATATCCGGCTATTTGGGACGATGATTTCCTTGGCGAGATTACTCGCGGTACGGATCAAGCCGTTAGAGGCTACGCCGTCTTAGACCCTCCATACCCCGGCGCTCCCCTGCTTCCGCCGCCAGTCGGAGCCCCTAACATGAGGGAGGCTCTCGACGGCCTTAACATAGCGCTGTTTGGCGGAACTCGTCCTGACGGCGGTATGCTGGACGGCGGCTCACACGGTCAGCAGGATAATATGGACGGCTTAGGCGGCCTTACCGGCATAATACTTCGTGTACTAAGCTATGCGGGAGGTTCCTTCGGCAGTGATCCTTCCCCTCCCATCGGCGGCATCGTTCCGACACCACCGGATATTCCTGATGTCCCTGATTGGCTGCGCCCGGGTCCCGGCCCAAATCCTGAGCATCCCGAACGCCCGACGCGCCCGCCCTTGCCGCCGACCTCACAGCCGCCCGACCCGCCCGGCGGCATACGCCCTCCCGCGGAACTTGAGCCGCCCCAACGGGATGCGGCGAGTTCAATCTACTTCCATGTCGGCATAAACCGAGGCGACGGCTGGTGGATGGAGATCGTGTCCGTCAGTTCATCGACCCTGGCTCTGCGCGACGCCCTTGGCAATTCCGCCATAAACGTGGTAAACGCCGACCCTATCCAGGCATCCGACAATCTGAGAAGGCTCGACAACGCCATAGCCTTCGTCCTGGGGGAACGGGCGACGCTCGAGGCATACCGGTCACGCCTGAACGCCGACAGTTTCAGGGTCAATGAACAGCAGAGCCAGCTCGACCTCATACGCCCCGAGATAGCCGCGCTTGACCGCGAAAACTTCGACCCGGATATGTACGAACGCAGGCGCGTAGTGATGCTTCTGCAATGGCTTTCCGAAAACGCCGCCCGCTCAAGCCCCGCAAACAACAGGGAAGACCCCATGCCGCCAATTCCGGGCTTTGTCAGGCCGGCGGAGCCGCCGGGCCAGCAATAACCGGAAGCTCAACCCAGAACAGCACGCCGCCGCCCGTGTTCTCAAGCGCGAACCTGAGCCCCATACACTCCAGCGTCTTAGCCACAATCGTGAGCCCGAGACCGCTGCGTCCGCCGTGCGTACGCGCCGTATCCACGCGAAAGAATGGGTTGAAGAGCTTAGGAAGCGTATCTTCATCAATATGAGCGCCGGTGTTCATCACGCACAGCCTTATGTGTTCGTCCGAAGACCCGGCGTTATCCGTCCATATGTGAATCCCGCCGCGCTCCGGCGTGTTCTGCACAGCGTTTATGACTACGTTGGACAGCGCCCGATCCAGCATCGCGGGATCAGTCACGCACGTGAGCTCCTCTGGAATCCGTAACTCCAGAGCGAGCTCTTTTTTGTCTATCAACGCCTGATAGCGCGGCAGGACGTCCTCCGCAAGCCCGCGAATACGCACCGTCTCAAGCCTGGGCTCGATCTTGCCGTCCGTCAGCTTCACAATCTCCAATATCTCGGTTATTATCTTATTTTGCTCGTTAGTCAACTTGAGGCACTCCCACAGGTACTTGGGATGATCCCTGTATTCGCCGATGTCGTCGAGCATCCCTTGCAGCAGCGCGCCGGTCGCGGCAATGGGTGTCTTGAGCTCGTGCGACGCCGCCGCGAAGAAGTACCGCTGCGCCTCCTTCTCCTCCTCCAAGTCCGCGATTGTGTCCTTGAGCTTGCCGTACATCTCGTGCACAATCTCCGACAATGTACCAAGCTCGTCCTTGCGCGCGGGCGGCGGCGTAACGGGCTCAAGCCGCGACATCAGCATGGCGTCGTCCACCAGTGTCTTTATGGGCCGCGTCATCTGCCGCGCGAACGCCACGGTCGCCACAAAACAAATCGCTATCAGCACGAGCGACCCCAAAAATATCGTGTCGGTCAACTGCGACAAGTCCTCGCCGCCAAACGCCGGAGCGGACGCCGTCAGCGTAAAGCCGTCCCCCACCTGCAGCACGATGTTGTAAAGCTGATTGTGCTCCATTATGTCCGTAATATTTACCGACGCGAACACAACACGCCCCCACGGGTCTCGCATCACAAAGCTGTACGACTGATTCCTGTCGGAAAAATTGCGCGCGATGCCCGCGTATTCGCTGCGATGCGCCGCCGAAAGCTCCTCCGTCAGTTCCGAAAAGCTCTCGCTAAGCTGACGTATCCTCGCCGTATTGTAAAACGACACAACCTGCTGGGCAAACAGCGCCGACGTAACGCCGATGACCATCAATATCAGCAGCATCGTATACAAAAGCACCTTCATAAAGATGCCGTGTCCATCGAATCTCATATACCTCTCCTCGTCCCGGAACCCGTTTTATTCGCGTTTCGTTGTCTAAAACCACTTAGACTGCGCCAACTTTTACATTGTGAAAGTTTTAGACAACATGAAAACACGAATTTATTCCAGACAATACCCCGCCCCGCGCACAGTCTTTATAATGTTCTCGGGCAGCTTCTGTCGCAAGTTCTTCATATGTGTCCAGACAGTTCCCTCGTCGCAGTCAAAATCGTAGCCCCACACGCGCGAAAGTATCATTGCTGGCGAAAGCGTCCGCCCCTTGCTCTGCACAAGCAGCATAAGTATCTCGAACTCCTTGCGCGTAAGCGTGATCGGCGCGCCGTCGTACTCCGCGCGAAGCGCCTCGGGAAACAGCGCAAGCTTGTCGTGCCGCACCTCCTTGCTAAGAACGCCGCTCCGCCGCAAGAGCGCCTCGGATCGCATCACAAGTAGCTGTATGTTAAACGGCTTCGTCACATAATCGTCGGCTTCGTTCGCAAACGCCTTGATCTGGCTCTCATCATCGGTCAGCGCGGTTATCATGAGCACGGGCGTGCTGTTCAGCTTGCGAAACTCGCGCAGCAGCTCGTGCCCGCCAAGCCCGGGCAGCATTATGTCCAGTATCACCAGATGATACGTCTTGTCATAAAACATCTCGAGCGCACGCGCCCCGTCCGCGCTTGTATCCACGGCATAGCCCGCCTGATTCAAATAATTCTTTATCATATCGCGAATGTGCTCGTTGTCCTCGACCACTAATATCTGTATGTCCATTAGCGCCCCCTTACTGATTCAATGCCGCAATTGCCACAATAATACCACGTCTTCATGAAGTTTACATGAATTTTAAACGCCCTACGGCTAAAAATAACTTTGCCTAGGGCGTTTCATATTCGTTTAGGATTATCGGAGCGGCCTGTTAAATAATCAATACTTACGTCGAAATAGTCTGCCAGAGTGGTTAGACTTTTAATGTTCATGTCTCTTTTGTCGTACTCGTAGTTCTGATAAGCGTTAGTTGCTATCCCAAGGTAGTCAGCAATTTCTCTTTGCGTAACACGTTTTTCCAGCCGTAATTGTTTTAACCGCTCTCCAAATGTAGGCACAAAATCACTCCGCTGCAAAAAATATTAAAACCTCCTTGATGCCATTAAAATAATGGTGCATGATATAATCATCATATTGATAGCTTTAACGGGTGTCGGAGCGGCCTAGCAAGTAATCGGCGCTGACTTCAAAGTAGTCGGCGAACTTAGATAAAACATCTGACGGCGGTAAACGCTCACCCGTTTCATACCTATAGTAAGCCATCACCGATATTCCAACAGCTTCCGCAACGTCTTTTTTAAGCAGTTTGTGTTCTGTTTGAAGTTGTATAAGGCGCTCACCAAACGAAGGCATAAACATCCCCTGAAAATATGAAAATATTATAAAAAGTATTGACATAACCGTTTGGATATGTTAACCTATCAACAACATATAACCAATCGGTTATGTTAACACACCCGAATGGTTATGACACAACACTACCATACACCACCCCGAAAGTCAAGGAGATAACTTTTATTTATATGCGTTCAGAGTTGTCGGATCGGCCTACCAGATAGTCAAGAGATACATCGAAATAGTCAGAAATGGCGATGAGTGTGTCCGCCGTAGCTGAGCTTTGTGCGCTTTCCATCATGCTAATAGCCGATTTACCTTTGCCAAGAGCCTTTGCTAATATCTCTTGACTAATATTGCGGCTTGACCTCAATAATTTAAGTCTTTCAGAAAAAACTTTTTTGTTAAGCATAAAAACCTCTTGACAAAAGTTCAATGGTATTGTACAATAACATTGTGTTCAATACCATTGAACAAGACTATTTCTTTAGTTTATTTTAGCATGTCAAAATTCCAATGTCAATCAACGTCAAAAAGGATGGTTTTATGAAAAATATTTTAGAAGAACTATACTTCGGGAGCATCGACAAAAATTTTGAACTATACGGTAATAATCCAGATTATGTCGAGTCTGCCCAGCTAAAAGAAATTAATCATGAGAAGCTGGTGGCCGCCCTGAACGAATCCGAAAAAGAACGGTTTGAAAAATATCTTGTCGCAGACAGGGATTTAAAGGAAATAGAGCAATACAACACCTTCACATATGCCTTCAAGCTTGGAGTCCTGCTTATGACGGAGGTTGTTGCCCTTCATTCAACCGACTGAACTCCATTTGATAGCAATAGAAATCTATATCGTACATAGATGTTTCACCGCATTTTGCAAATCCGTTTTTATCGTATAAAGCCAAGGCCGCGGCATTAGATTTGCTGACCGCCATCCTTATACCGTCGAAGCCCCTTGCTTTCACGGAGTCTATTACGTTTTGCAGAATTATTGTTCCGATTCCTTGCTGCTTCATCGTGGGAATAACGGCTAGTCTTGACAGTTCACAAGGGTTTTTCAGCGCCCATTGCAAATTATCCAATTCGCTTTCCCGCCCTGCCGTAGCGACAGCAATTATTTTGTCATCATCTTTTAAAATGTACAGCGACTCATTCTCTATATCCGATTTTGCCGTTTCATTATTGGGATAATACACATTCCAGGCACACCCCGGCGTACCTATCTGGCTATGATATAAATCAAGAATTTCTGGAATATCGTCATGACACGCTAACGAAAAATTGTATGATCTCATTTCAACCCAACTTTCTGATAAATAGTATATTACTAATCTCGGCTTCTTTGCCCATAATACGCGTTTGCGCCATGTTTTCTAAGGTAATGTTTGTCAAGCAGGCTTTGCTGCATTGGCTTGATCCGGGGATTGAGCATTATGGTATGATACGCCGTCATTGAAATTTCCTCAAGCACAACCGCGTTATGAACGGCGTCCATGGCGCTTTTTCCCCAGACGAAGGGCCCGTGGCTGTATACGACAGCCGCCGGCATGTGGTTCGGGTCAATACCGCCCAAGCGTTCGATTATCAATTTGCCGGTTTCTTGTTCATAATCGCCGTTTATTTCAGCCTCGGTCATTTTACGCGTACAGGGTATCTCGTTATAGAAATAATCCGCGTGGGTCGTGCCCAAGGCAGGTATGTCCATACCTGCCTGCGCAAAAATCGTCGCCCATCGGCTGTGGGTGTGCACAACCCCGCCCAAGCTCGGGAACGCCTTATAAAGCGCGATATGTGTCGGCGTATCGGACGACGGATTAAGCCTGCTCTCAACGCTCCGGCCGCTCGCGATATCGACGACGACCATATCATCCGCGCTCATAGCGTCATACTCCACTCCCGAGGGCTTGATAACGATCAAACCCTCTTCACGGTCGATTCCTGAGACATTTCCCCATGTAAATGTTACCAATCCATATTTCGGAAGCAGCAGGTTCGCTTCGAGCACCTGTTTTTTTAGTTGTTCCAGCATAATTGGCTCCTCATTTATCTCAAGTATGAGACGGCGGCGTGTTCGATTTTGAAACCTTGCACGTACCGTTCCATAAATGTGTTGAAACCCCGTACATCTTCGGCATCAGGCTCTATACGCGATCCTTTGCTGTTTGAGAATACCTTTCGCGAAAGGAAGTCTTCCAGCGTTTTGTACTCCGCCCTTTGATCCAAATAGGCCGCCAAAAGCGCGCCTCCCCAAGCTCCGCCGTCGCCCGCGGACTCCATTACGGCCACGGGCACATTAAGCGCCGCCGCCAAAATCCGCTGCCCGACGCCCTTTGTTTTGAACAAGCCGCCGTGCCCAAGCAGAATATCCAGCCGGACATTCTCCTTTTCCGTTAAAATGTCCATGCCAAGCCTCAATGTCGCGACGGATGAACACAACAGAACTCGCATGAAGTTTGCCAGGTTAAGGCGGCTTCCGGCAGTACGCGCGACCAGCGGGCGGCCTTCCTCAAATCCTGTCGTATGTTCTCCTGAAAGATAGTTGTACGACAGCAATCCGCCGCAGTCGGCGTCTCCTTCCAGCGCCTTGTTGAATAAGGCGTTGTACATCTCCGCTTTTCCGGTGTCGGCGCCCATTAGTTCATGCGCCTCGCGAAATAGGCCGATCCACGCGTCCAAGTCGGATGAACAGTTGTTGCAATGCACCATCGCCACCGGCTTTCCCGTGGGCGTAGTCACCATGTCAATTTCAGGATAGACCTTTGACAACGCTCTTTCCAGCACAATCATGGCGAATATGGATGTTCCCGCCGAAACATTTCCCGCGCGCTCCGCCACGCTGTTAGTCGCGACCATGCCGGTTCCGGCGTCGCCTTCCGGCGGACATAGCGGAATTCCGGGCTTTAGCGCACCGGAAGCGTCAAGCAGCTTTGCGCCTTCCGCAGTCAGCGCGCCCGCGTTTTCTCCCGCGGCCAGTACGCGGGGCAGGATGTCGGCCAGCTTCCAGTCAAAGCCCCGATCCGCGACAAGGCCGTCAAATTCGCCTAATATACGCGCGTCATAATCATTTGTCGCACTGTCAATTGGGAACATGCCCGACGCGTCTCCTACGCCAAGCACCCTTTCTCCGGTCAGCTTGTAGTGCACATAACCGGCCAAAGTAGTCATAAACGCGATATCCTTGACGTGCTGCCGTTCATCCAGTATTGCCTGACATACATGGGCGACGCTCCAGCGCTGAGGGATGTTAAAGCCGAACTTCTCCGTCAGAATGACCGTAGCTTTTTCTGTGCTTGTGTTTCGCCACGTGCGGAACTCGGCAAGCTGATTGTCGTCCTTGTCAAACGGCAAGTAACCGTGCATCATAGCGGAAACGCTTATGCCGCAGATATGTTCAAGAGGTTCGCCGTACCTTGCGCCGTAGTCTTCGGAAAGAGATTTATAGCTTGCCTGCGCCCCCGCCCATACGTCGTCGAGGTGATAAGTCCATACTCCGTCTTCAAAGCGGTTTTCCCAATCGAAGCCGCCGGACGCAACCGGGTTGCAATCATCGTCTATGAGAACCGCCTTTATACGTGTAGAGCCAAACTCAATACCGAGGAACAGTTTTCTTTTCTCCATGTCACGCCACCTCTCGTCCATAATATATAGCTGATCCGGTTGAAAACCATCCCATCAGGCTTGTCTTTTTTGTGCAATACGTCGTCAGTTCCGCCTAGCGTGCCTATAGGCACGCGTCGTTGTCACTTCCTAGTCTTGCGCAAAAAATCCTGCGCCTGACAGCAACGGTTTTCAACCGGAACAGCTATAGTAATATAATATAATAAAAAGAGGTCTGCCGCAAGTCCACAAACAAAATAGCTGCGACAGCCTCCTTACTCAAGTGAAAAATATTTACCCTACGGCGGGTTAGCTGCATTACCTCATTACTTTTGACTCAATATCACAGATTTCTTGTATCTTTGGGGTGGATGATCCGTCCACATATTCTAGCCGTATCCATTCCTTGGCGATTTTTTTCGCAAGCTCAATCCCAATTACCCGCTCCCCCATACAGAGGACGTTTGCGTTGTTGCTGAGGATGGAACGTTCCGCCGAAAAACTGTCGTGACAAACCGCCGCCCGTATGCCCCGGAATTTGTTGGCCGTCATTGCCATACCGATCCCGGTACCGCAGACCAGTATCCCCCGTTTTTCAAAACCGCTGTCTATTATGGATCGACAGACTCGAGAAGCTACCGTGGGATAGTTGATGGGGTCGTCAGGGCTGTCGCAGCCCATATTTTCCACCACCATGCCCTGTTCTTCCAGGAGGGACGCAAGAGCGTCCTTCATGCGTACAGCCGCGTTATCACAGCCGATTACAAAGGTACGCACGGGCCTACACCCCCATTTCCAAAATGCCGTCAGCCATTGCGTTCAGGAGGACAGCGCATGACACGGCTCCCGCATCCAGCACCCCGCGGGATCTCTCACCCAGCCTGCTGGATCGCCCATATTTTGCCACAAGCTCCTTTGTGGACTGACAACCCGCGTCCGCGGCGGCCTTCATTTGCTCTAAGGCGTCGGCCAGACCCGCGCCTTCCGCCTCCGCCTTGCGCAAGGCGTCCATAGCGGGGGAGATGGTGTCTACCAATGTTTTGTCCCCAACCTTGGCGTCCACAATATCGCACAATTCACGCAGCCCAGCGTCCAGCATAGCGGCTATTTCGGCCGTACCAATTTCCTCAAAGCGCCCGCCGGCTTCGCCCATGCCGGTAAACACCGCGCCGTAAATCGGCCCCATAGAGCCTCCGATCTCGCCAAGTAGCAACTCCCCCAGCGCCGAAAGCCCGACTGTGAAGGAAATGCCCCTTGCCGCAATGCGTTCACCGAACACGGTAAAACCCTTGTTCATGTTCATACCATGATCGCCGTCGCCAATCAGTCCGTCTATCTCACTTAAATATGCCTTGTTCTCTTGTATCGCCGCAACCATGCGCAGCAGTACGGGTTTCCCCTTTGAGTTTTGAAATGCCATCCGCCGCTCCTATTTCTGCTTCATGCCGACACTGCGGCAAGGCGTATCGATAAGTGTTTTCAGCTCGTCGTCAAGCTTCATAACCGTAAGCGTAACACCCATCATCTCCAATGACGTGAAATAATTTCCGACATAGCTGCGATGCACCCGGATACCCTGCCCCGAAAGCAGACGCTCGACCTCGTCATACAGCACATACAGCTCCATCACAGGCGTAGCGCCAAGCCCGGAGATAAGAACAACCACTTCATCCCCACTTACAAAGGGATAATCAGGGACGACTACGTCAACCATCCGCTTCGCCATATCGCCAGCTTTTTCAAGCTGACAGATTTCAATACCGGGCTCTCCGTGATGCCCTATACCGACTTCCATCGTACCCAGCTTGACCTCGAAGTTCGGGTGTCCCACAGCGGGCAATGTACATGGAGTCAGGCCAATACCCACGCTTCGGCAGTTGTCAATTGCCTTTTGCGCGGCGGCAATGACCTCGCCCAGCGGGGCGCCGCCCGCGGCTTTTGCGCCCCCCACCTTCCACATCAGGATTTCTCCCGCCACGCCGCGGCGGTTTTCCGGCTGATCTTTCGGGGCGGAGGGTACGTCGTCGTTGGCGACCACCGTTTTCACCTCGATGCCCTCTTTTGCAGCCATTTTAGCCGCCATTTTGACATTCATGTTGTCGCCGGAATAGTTGCCGTAAAGGCAGGCCACGCCCTTCCCCCGATCCGCCGCCCGGAAAGCGTCCAGGAACGCCGCTGCGGTCGGTGAGGAAAAAATCTCCCCAATCGCGACCGCGTCACATAGATTTTCGCCGACATATCCCACAAAGGCGGGTTCGTGTCCGCTGCCGCCGCCGGTTACAACGCCCACGCAGTCCGGCCGCATATGGGCGCTTTTGACGACACGGGAATTTTCGGTCAAGCTCAATATATCGCCGTGCACCTTAACCAGACCTTGGACAAACTCATCCACAACAAAGTCCGGGTTATTCAATATTCTCTGCATAACACAACTCCTTAATTGCGGATTTTCTTAGAAGGTAATCGCTACCTTTATATCTCCATGCTTACCGCCGGCATAATCAAACGCTTCCTCCCATTTATCCAGCGGGAAGGACTTTGTGACCATACCGCTTGTTTTGAGGTTGCCGTTGGCAATGTTCTCAATAACAAAGGGGAAACAATACGGGGAAAGGTGAGCTCCAAGCACATCTAATTCCTTGCGGTCGCCAATTATAGACCAATCCACGGTAGTGGCCTCGGAAAACACGGAAAACTCTACATAGCGGCCCAGTTTACGGATCATGGTCAGACCCGTCACAACCGCCGGAGGATATCCCGTAGCGTTAATGTACACATCACATCCGTATCCGCCGGTAAGCTCCTTCACCCTTGCTATTACATCTTCCTTGCCGGGGTTCATTACGATGTCCGCCCCAAACTCTTTCGCTTTTTCAAGACGCGATTCAATCATGTCAAGCACAATCAGCTTGGCTGGGTTTCTCATATGAGCGTATGTAATCATACCCAGACCCAACGTGCCCGAACCTGCTATGACCACTACGTCGTCAGACTGTATATTGGCGCGGTCTACCGCGTGTTTGGCGCAGCCATAAGGCTCTATCATAAGCGCCGCGCCCATGGGAAGGTCTTTAGGCACTTTGTGTATGACCGAATATTTGGGATAGCGTACATATTCCGCCATTCCGCCGTTGTTGGCCGCTTGGAATCCGAATATGCCGTGAGGTTCACACATCCAATACTTTCCTGTTGTGCAAAAACGACATTCCCCGCACGGCGCGATCTGGTCCGCGGTAACTCTATCGCCAATGGCAACGCCTTTTATATTTTCGCCGACAGCCGCTACAATTCCATAGAATTCATGCCCGGGTATAAACGGCGGCTTGACCCAGGACGGCTGTACATCATCCCCCCAAAACATGGCCGCTTCGCCCTTGCACTTCAAGTCTCCGGCGCAAATGCCGCAAGCTTCGGTTTTGATTATGACATCGTCCGGGCCGCAGGTTGGCGTGGGATAATTTTCCTCCAGGCGATATTCGCCTTTTCCGTACGACACAAGAGCCTTCATTGTTTTTGGAACGCTCATTTACATTCACAACCTTTCTATAAAGTTATATTCAGTCGATGGATACATTAATTCGCCCTGATTCGCTTTCCGGTCTCTGGGTCAAACAAGTGGGTTCTTTCAGCGTAAAATTCAAGCTGAACCTCCTGCCCTCGTTCGTACACCACATTATCTGTTGTAATCATGTTCATCAGCGAATCTCCGACACGGACGCTGATCCGTCGTTCATCGCCCAAATTTTCGTAAATGGCAATCGGGATATAACTTCCCGCTGTTGTTTGCTTTGCGACCATTACGTCCATGGGCCGCACGCCAAGAGTTACTTTCTTGCCGCTTTCCAATATGCCAAGGTAACGCTTAGGCACTTCCACACGCAGCGGACTGTTTTCAAATGTGAAGAAAAGCGTCCCTTCTTCCTTCTGAATGACCGACGGCAGCAGATTCATGGGCGGTTCGCCTATAAACCCCGCCACAAACTCGTTTTCAGGGTTGTCGTAAACTTCCATAGGCGTTCCCATTTGCTGCAGCTCGCCGTCCTTCATAATCAGGATACGGTCAGCCAGCGACATAGCCTCCATTTGGTCATGGGTCACAATAATTGTCGTACACTTTATTTCGTGGTGCATACGCTTAATTTCGTGGCGCATACCCTGGCGCATCTTACCGTCCAAATGGCTGAGCGGCTCGTCAAGCAGCAAGAGCTTGGGTCTGCGGACAATTGCCCGGGCAATATTGACGCGTTGTTTCTGGCCGCCGGAAAGGGAGGGCGGTTTTTGATCCAAGAGATCATCCACTTTGAGCAAGGGCGCGACATAATCGATAGCCTTTTGAATTTCCTCGTTCGACATTTTCTTGGCGCGCATGTTAAACGCCAGGTTGTCATAAACCGTCAAAGGAGGATAGAGGGCATAATCTTCAAAAGCCAGGCCAATGTTGCGATCCTTGGGCAGCAGGTTGTTGATACGGGTTTCGCCGATATAAATATCTCCGTCGGTAACGGTCTCAAGACCCGCCAACATGCGCAAAGTCGTGGTTTTACCACAGCCTGACGGCCCAAGGATTCCGATAAATTCACCGTCATTGCAGGAAAAGGACAGGTTCTTTACGGCGAAATCGAGCTTCTGTGCCTTTTTCTTCCTAAACCAGCTTTTCTCAGTATTTTCATATTGCTTGTAAACATTGCGTAATACGAGTTCCGCCATATCCTAGCCCTCCTCCTTTGTCCCCGGCGCGTCACTTACGTGCTGCGCCGCGTTGCTGCGGACAATATATGTACCCTTTTCGGCACAAAAGAATATGGCATGCTGCATATTCAACGATAAAAACACCGGCTGATCGATCTTAGCACGGGTGTCGTTCGGCACTACCAGGGACAAACGAACGCCGCCCACGTCAGCTACAAGGATAACCTTATTTCCGATAGGTTCATTGACGTACACGCTTCCCCGTAGCCATCCCGGCACTTCATCAAAAGAAAAGCTGATGTCGTTACCGCGAATTCCTACCCGCACTTTCCGATGCTCGCCGCCACGCAAAACCTTGGCTGCGTCGGGCGCAACCGGCAGAAGAGCCGCCTGTCCAAACGCCCGCACCGCAAGCTCACCGCTCCGCTCGGTCAATTCGCCGTCAAAAATGTTGATTTCCGGCTCACCAAACAGCCTTGCGACAAATTCATTATTGGGCGTGTAATACATCTCCATCGGAGTCCCCAATTGTTCAATTTTCCCAAGGTTAAGCACGGCAATGCGATCCGCCAGCGACATAGCCTCCATATAATCATGGGTAACGTAGATTGTCGTGGTATCAAAGGAGCTCTGCATCTCTTTAAGTTCCCCGCGCATATGGTGACGGAGCTTTGCGTCCAGGTGCGCCAGCGGTTCGTCCATCAGGAACGCGTTTGGCTCCCTGACAAGACACCGGCCAATAGCGACGCGCTGTCTCTGCCCGTTGGACAACTGACTGGGGCGGCGCTCCCAAAGATGGTCTATCTGCATCATCTTGGTAACACGTTCCACCTGCCGGCGAATATGCGCTTCATCCTTTTTGTAAAGCTTACTGCGCATAGGCGACGCGATGTTGTCATACACGGTCATATGCGGATAAAGCGCATAGCTTTCAAAAACCATGGATATGTTGCGGTGCATGGGTTCCTTGTGGTTCACAATTTCCCCATCAATTTTGACCAGTCCCTTTTGTGGGAATTCCACACCGGCAATGGTTTTAAGCAGGGTCGTTTTACCGGCGCCGGCCGGGCCGAACAGCACAAAAAACTCGTTGTCCTTCACTTCCAGACTCACATCATCCAGAGCGTTTATTTTTCCAAACGCTTTTGTAATATTCTCTAAAGCAATACTTGCCAAATGACTGCCCCCTTACCCTTTTACAGCGCCGAAGCTAAGCCCGCGCACAAGATGTTTCTGGATGAACAAACAGGCAATAAGCTGCGGCGTGATAGCCACCAGCGCCGCTACGGCAACCTGCCCGAAGCGCACCGTATCCGACGCGATATAGCGCATAGAGGTAACGGTAATCGTCTGTACCTGGAATCCGGTAAGTACCAGCGGGAATGTAAAGCTGTTCCACGCGAAAATAAACGCAAGCAGGCACGCCGCCACCAAACCGGGCTTAATTAAGGGAATCAATATCTTTATAAATACTTCAAACCATCTGTAGCCGTCTAACTGGGCGGCCTGTTCGACCTCCACGCTGATATCCTCGAAATATCCGCGCACAACCCAGATAACCAGCGGCATGGTAATAAGCTGATATACCCAGATCAAGCCAAGATATGTGTCTAAAAGTCCAATATTCTGAAAGATCAAGAATATCGGCACAACGACCATGATCTCAGGGGCAAATCTAAACGACAGAATCTGGAAAGCCACCCCTTCCTTGTGCTTGAAGTTATACCGGGCAAGAGCATAGGCCACGGGAACGCCGGCAACAACCGTGACCAGCACCGCGCCGCCGGATACTATCAGGTTTTGGAAAAACGCCATAAAGTAGTCGGTTCTCAACAGCACCGCTTCGTAGTTTTCCAAGGTCGGAGTAAATATGAACAGGGTGTTGAACATTTCCCGATCCGACTTGAATGAGATGAGAACCATCCAAAACAGCGGAAACAGCGCGAACAGCGAATACAAACCCAGACCCAGGCTTCTGCCGAAAGTCTGAAGCGCGGTAACGGCCCTCTTGTTTTTCTGCGTATCCACCAGGGTTTCCGTGTTGCTGTATGTATTACCAGTAGGTGCACTCATAGAACCGCCTCCTTATCAATAGCCTTGAGCTTCCTTGGCGGCCTTGCGCTGACGTTTCACCAAGAACTGCGCCGCTATATTTACGATTACCCACAGCGTCAGCAGATACGGAAGCGATTCTCCCAAGCGCTGAAACCGAAAACCAATTTCATATCCCGTCATTGACAGATTCATAAGTGTTCTGCCGGGGCCGCCCCTTGTAAGCGCGAAGATAATACCGAACTCTTGGAGGGCCACCATAAGACGGAACAGCAAGGCAATGTACAGGTACGGTTTTAACATGGGAAGAGTCAAGGTCTTGAAAATAAACCAGGGGCTTGCCCCGTCAACCTGAGCCGCCTCGAACGGAGATTTAGGAAGGGATTGCAGCCCCGCCAGCACCAAGAGCATTATAAACGGAGTGTAAACCCAGGTATCGATCAGCACGGCGGTAAACATGGCCGTATGATGACCGGCGGCCCACGGGAAATTGTATACGCCGAACGCCCTGAGAATCGGCTCCAGGATACCAACCGAGTTGGACGTCATAAGCTGCCAGATAAGCACGGCAATGGCCGGAGCGACCATCAGCGGAAAAATAAGCGCAACTTTCAATATCCGAGTGATGGGCGAATCCTTTCTTAGCATCATCGCCACAAGCGTTCCCAGTATCATCTGGGTAGTCACAGCGAAAAACGCATATCTCAGCGTTACGCTCAAAGCGTGAAAGAAGTCCGGGTTCTGAAATGCTCGTATCCAGTTGCGCAATCCCACAAACTCCCATGTCGGCATACGAAATGAGAAGTTTGTAAAGGACAGAAAAATCGCCGTAGCAAATGGAATCAAAATACCAATCAGGACAAGAAGCCCAGGCGCGATGATTAAATATGGCCTCAGCCGTACGCTTCTTGGAATTTCATTATAATTAATCCCCCCGGGATGTTTCTCCGTCTTTTTTGTCATAGAAGCCATAATAAAAGCTCTCCTTAATAGACCTCTTCCGAAACCTGCTTTCGTCGTATAGTGAAACAACTTGAAAAGTGAACCAATATTTTCTGGAAGCATCGGCCTACTGCCGCCGACGTTCCACAAAATATTGGTCTGATATTGAAGTTGTTTCACTATATTTGCGAGCGTTTTTTCGCCTGGCTAGGCGCGCCCGACGACGCACACCCTATAGTGTTTGCTAGGAGCGCGCAACAACGCCAGGCGGAAAATAAGCCGCAAAGACGGCGGAATGAGGTTTCGGAAGAGGTCTAGTATTGCGGCGGAACGCCGGGCAACAGTGTTTGACCGCCGTACTTTTGCACAGCGGCCAAACCGTATTTTCAATTATCGGAACCAATAGACCTCTTCGGAAATTAGTTAGGTATTACTACGTCCTGAACAATTCTGTTCTGTGTGGCGGCAAGTTGATCCAACCCTTCTTGCACGCTGGAAAACTGTCCCGCTACGATATCTTGCAAGGTTGCCGCCCATTCCGTGGTGGTTTCAAAGAAGTAAGGCTGAGGCGTAAACAGAATGGTCGTGCTGTCGATTGTGGCTTCAAACGCTTCCATGTATCCGGGGTGGTCTTCCATCCTGACAAGGAAGGCCGGATGATTCCACACGGAGTAACGGGACGGGTTCATGGAATTCATTACCGTGGAGGCATGAAGAGCAAACTCCGCGCCTGTAAAATACTTTATGAACAGCCAAGCCGCATCCTTATTCTGGGAATAATTGTTCATAGCGATAGACCATGTCCAGTAATTGGAGTACGGCGTGTCTCCCACATTGCGAACCGGCAGAGTCGTCCAGGCGATGTTTCCGGCTTCCTGGGAAGCTCCGGGCCAGTTCTGGTGGATGCCGGTCTGATCCGCGTCAAACAGTATGGCCGCCATTCCGGCTCCCAGGTCGGCGCCGGCTTCATACCAGCTATATCTTGCCCAGTCCGGCGCGCCGCCGCGGTGAACCAGCTCAACGAACCACTCCGTCATTTCAACGGCTGCGGGGGAATTAACCTGGGAAACAAGCCTTCCGTCCTCAATGATAAAATCTACAGCGCCGAAGTTTGCGAACGAGCTCATGAAACCGGGATGAATAGTACCCCAGTCACGGGCGCCGCGCAGCGCGATGCCGTAAGAACCCGGGCCGTTCCAGCCCTGCAGCCGCTCCGATACATAGAGGAGTTCGTCAAATGTACGCGGTACTTCCAGATTGTTTTCCTCAAAGGCACGCACGTTAAAGGCAAGTGAGTAAAGCTCCCATTGCATAGGCAGTCCCAACTGGGCGCCCGTTCCCACCGGGTTGCCGGGAATGCCGTTCCAGCGCAGGGCGTCGCGGGCGCTGCCGATAAGGTCTTCAAAGTCGTAATCCGAGGTCATGTTGTCGGGGTTTGTCAGGAATACGTTCAGGTCTTGCACAAAGCCGGCTCTGGAATAATCCCACAACTGATAGGCTCCGGCCATAAATACGTCGGGCTCACCCGAGCGGCTGGACAGCGCGGGAACCAACTGGTCGAAATAGCTGAGTTCCGGCGTGACGGAAAACTCTACGCTGATGCCTGTTAACGCTTCAAACTCTGGTATTTGAGACACAAGAGCGTCGGAAACGCCGTGCTGCACCAAGCTGACGCGCAAAGTGGTTCCTTCATGGGCTCTCCAATCAAACTCACTCGAGGGCAGAGCCGCCGACTGCGCCGCAAGGACGTCCGCCAGGGTTACGTCTGTCAGATTAGCCGACGCGCCTCCTCCGTTTCCTCCGATGTTGCCAACGACCGCCGCCTCCTGCTGGGCGGGAGCGCAGCTAACCAGAAGAGCTAATACCAACATAATAGAAATCGAACCTGTAAAGATTTTAATTTTTTTGATGGTTTTGCCAAACATCATGCTTTCCTCCATTTCAGTTTTAGTATATATGTATACTACTTATGTATGATACAATATGAGTAAATTATTTGAAATGCATAATTCTTCGATTTCATACAATATCTTTATAATTTCTTTACAACAAACTTGAAAAACACAAAATTTTTATGGTTTTTAAAAAATTATTCAGCTTGAGCCGCAGAAAGGGTATGCTTTTCCCTATATTCTTTGCAAGTTATTCCCTTTTGCTCCTTGAACACCTTGCTAAAGTAATACGGACTGGGAAACCCTACCTTTTCCGCTATCTCATATATTTTCATATTGGTGTCCAGCAGTAGCGCTTCCGATTTGGCAATGCGAATTTGTGTTAGGTATTGCACAAAGCTTATGCCCATTTCCTGCTTAAAAGCCATAGAAAGATAGCTGGGGGTAATGTTCGCGGCTTTCGCCGCGTCTTCCAGCGTAATAGACTTTTCATAGTGCTTGGATATGTAGTGAAGGCATTTCGCAATAGTAGGGCTGTGATAATTGCCCCGGTTGCTCATTACATCAAAAATTGTGGCGTAAAACTCAATGATATAATGGCATACACGATCCAGCGAATGCATCTTTGACAAAACCGCGTAGTCAAACTTGTCTTGGCTTAACCCGGCGGTTTGGCGGAGAGACGCTTCCTCGCAGACCGATTTAGCGCATGATATGAAATCCACAAAAACACTTTGGAGCGCCGCGTAAGAGTGAAGCTCCCTTAATTCGGAAAATATCTGGTGTATGTACGCGGTGAGCGACTGACGCTCCCCCCGGTATAAAAGCCGCTTAATCTTGCTATGGCTTACGTTAATACGATCTGTCCCGCAAGGTACGGTAATATCTCGGAAAAAGGTAACGCTCCGTTCCGAAAAAAAACCGTCGCTTCGCGCCGCCTCCGCCTGTGACAAAAGAATTGGAAGCAGAGGGGCGCTAAGAAATTCGCTAACCCCCATGCGGATCGAAACATCAAGATAGTTTTTGCTGTTGCGCACGATCAAGGCGCACTGTTCGGCCAGCCGCTCCATTGTTGTGCATGAAACCGAACCGATCACCGACAAGTACACCGCGCCCTGATACATAGAGGTACAGTAGGTCGCGTCCGGCAGGGTCAGCGATGATATAACGATGGACTGTAAGGTTTGCATAGGTTTATCCATCGGTTCGACATCATCGGCCTGCATGTTCATGATACAACCGCACTTTATCGCGACATATTCGGAATGTGTGAACAGGCCCGCCGGCGGTGCTTCCAGCCTGTCGGCGGAAATTGACTCATTGGGAGGGAACCCGAATAGCTGTCCCTGCAGATATTGATGACGCGCCTCCCACATTATGTCCGTTCGTTTTGGCTTACTGCTCAAATCAATACTGATATTGCGCAAAACTTCGACCAGGCTTGCTTCACTCAGCTCCGATTTCAGCAGATAGTGTGTGACACCCAGCGACATAGCCTTGCGCGCAAAACCAAATTCATCGTAATTTGTCAGAATTACCAGCACGATATCCTTTTTCTGCTTTCTGATTTCTTCCAGCAGCGTAATTCCGTCCATGACCTGCATTTTAATATCGGTTATCAAAATATCCGGCTGTATCTCGTCAATCAGCGCTAAAGCCTCTTGCCCGTTGTGGGTTTCAGCGACAATTTGATAACCATAAACATTCCAGTTGATGATAGATTTCAAACCCAATCGAACCAGATATTCATCGTCTACAATTAGGACACGTTTCACGGCGGCAAATCCTCCCCTGCACTATTATTCAACTATTCGGCTCCGTTTCGTAATTCAATGGCAAAATAACCTCAGCAATTGTTCCGACATAAGGCTCGCTGCTGTAAATCAGATCGTACGAGTCTCCAAAAATAAGCTTGATGCGCTCCCGTATATTATATACGCCGATGTGGTTGTACCGGTTTTTGCTTATCATGCCGCTATTCACCTTCTGGATATGCTCCGGCGTCATGCCGGAACCATTATCAATCACCTTAATGTGGAGCGCCTCACCTTTGACAAATGAAGATATCCGCAAATGATAGCTTTCACCCACATCTTCAAATCCGTGTACAATACAGTTTTCCACCAGCGGCTGCAGTATGAAGCGCGGAACAACACAGCGCAAAGTATTCGGATCCAGCTTTTCAGAATAGTCGAAATTGTCAGAATAGCGAAACCGCTGAATTTTAACATAATGCCTGACGCTCTCCAACTCGTCCTGCAGCGTGGCGTTTTCGTCAGGCTGCGCCAGGTTGTATTTAAGAAGGCCCACAAGCGCCTGACTCATCTCCGCGATGTTGTTGGCATTTTGCATGACTGCCAGCCACCTGATAGAGTCCAGTGTGTTATACAGGAAATGCGGGTTAACCTGAGCCTGCAATATTTGCAGTTCCATCTCCGTTCTTCTCTTCTGGTTTAAAATCTCCTGCTCAAGAGACTGATGAAGCTGAGAAACCATGGCGTTAAAAGTCTTTCCAAGATCGCCCAGTTCATCGTAAGAGTTAATAGTCACCTGTGTCTCAAAATCGCCTGACTCCACACGCTTACACGCGGATACGAGATTGCGCAAGGGCTTTGTAATAAACCTGGAAAACCACAGGCTGTATATAAGGCCAACCAATAAACTCACCACAAGCATGTTTGTCAGGATTGCGTCAAGCCGGCGCGTTTCCTCCGTAACGCGCTGCAAGTCGATAAGGCGGATAATGTGCCAATTATTCATGGCGATTCGCTCGGATACAATTAAGGTATCCAAGCCGTGCACAACGGCCTCTTTTTGAAAATGGCTCGTTTGCAGCACTTCGGGATGCTGATCCAAAAACGGCCTGTATGATATGTGAAAAGGGAACTGGAAAATTATCTGCCCCGCACCGTTTACGATCAGCGCACGCTCGTTGGCGCGAATAGCCGAAGACATCAAATGCCTGTTCAAAAAGCCATAGTCGATATCAAGCGCCGCAAGACCCACTATCCTTCGCGGGTTTGTCATAAAAATAGGCATAATATACGACTGCCGATTGTCAATGCCTTCGCTCCAGAACTCAATTCCCGCCCCCCCGGCAGATTTTTCGATATACGGCGCATAGCGCGCGATCAGTTGTTGCTCATCCGTAATCTGCGCGCCGGAGAGGATTGTATCGCCAACCGTAATCAAATGAATATTCGCTATGAATGTGTGCATCTCCAGCGTACGGCTCAGAAGGTTCTTTACGGAATACAGATTATATTCATCCTTGTAAATATCGCGTTCAACCTCCAAAAGCAACTGCCGGACATTTTCGTTATTGGAAAGAGAAGACGTGGTGGTTCTTAATAGAGTCGTGACAAAGTCAAGCTGCAGCTTAATTTCATTGCTCGTAAGCAAGTTGAAGGTTATTTCGTTTGTCTTCAGCACCTCCGCGTAGGTGTTGTTGATAAATACTCTGATAAGAATCCAAAAAAACATAATTAGTACAAAAAAACCAACAAACAGCTTTACGCTCACAGGAAACATACCCTTTTTCAAATGCATCCCCCTTTTATAGAATTTTGACTCACACATAGCCCGAATTAACAAAAACATAGCTTCCATATAATTATTGGTAAGAGTCAAATAAAACCGCGTCCATGCAGGCGCGGTTTTATTTGACTCTTGTAGGGCGTGTTCCCACTAAACAAAATACACTTTTGGCAGTGGGAACACACCCTAGCTATTTGAACCGAAAACAGCTATACCATTTAAGAGACCTCGGAGCCGGTTCTTAGAACCTGTATTCAATAACGCTCAACGCCGTCTAGAAGGTCGATTTCCCGCCACCCGTCGTCAGCTCATCCGCCTACGCTGGCGCTTCGGATGCTAGACGTGTGCCACTGGCACACAGCATCCTAGCGTACCGCTACGGGTA